>Ga0210396_10000049_pt1 | contig 247204 bp, 188 predicted proteins | sample IncBWH17OmetaG_FD_155466 | JGI IMG/M metagenome (GOLD analysis project Ga0210396, IMG submission 155466) | Forest soil microbial communities from Barre Woods Harvard Forest LTER site, Petersham, Massachusetts, United States - Inc-BW-H-17-O ... | reverse complement strand
ACTGACAATCTGCGTGGCCCCACCGATTTCTGAGACCTCCGTAGTCAAGCGGGCCTTCCCGAGCGCGAGCGCACGCTTATTGACGGAAACGATATTACGGCCGCCCAGCGAGACCGCCAGAGTATTGTCGGCCAGTCCGAAGGCAACATAGAAACTCTCGGACTTGAGTCCGTAAGGCTGAAAGGCTTCCAGAAAGCGGGTGTAGGTATCCGGCTTTACCGGTTCCGCCGCGCACATCAATACGCGAAGCGAACTCAGGTCACAAGCCTGCAGGCTCTCCTTAGAAAGCCTACCGGCGCGCAGGCAATAGTCGTAGGCGAAGTTGGGGGCAGCCGCCGCAGTGGCGCGGTATTTCGTTATCGCATTGAACCACAGAATCGGCCGCTGGATAAAATCCATGGGGGCGAACCCGTACGTGGTGCCGCCTTTCAGTGCTGGATACAGGTAGCACCCAATCAACCCCATATCGTGATATTGCGGAAGCCAGGAAACGACGACCGGCGACGGATGATCGATCACTAGCGGACAGGTAGTCAGAATATTTTCGTGCGTAACAATCACGCCCTTGGGCTCCATCGTCGAACCCGAGGTGTACTGGAGAAACAATATCTCCGAAGGATCGACAGGTAGGCGGCCCGAAATCGTATCCACAAAATCTTCTGTCGCGATCCACGGAAGACCAGAAATGTAATCGATGTCGACGCCCGAGGCAGAGACTCCACTTCTGGCGAGATTCGTCTTGAGGGATGCGTGATAGTCCTTGCTGGTTAGTATCCCAGCCGCCTGGCAATCCTTGGCGATGTGGACGGTCTTATACAGGGCGCTCTGGAAGCCACGCGAACTGGGTGGATAGACCGGCACGGGGATCAATCCGGCGCGCACGCAACCAAAAAATGCGCAGATCATCTCGAGCCCCGGCGGGTAGGCAAGCAGAAGCCGGTCTCCCGCGGCGAAACGGCCCTCTTTCAGCAAACGTCCAGCGATCGCTTGGGTTCGGTGGAGGAACGACGCGTAGGTGTAGCTCTCGATCGGGTCGCCGTTGACGTCAAGGTAGGAATAAAGAAGTTTGTCTGGGTGCTCATCCGCCAGCCCATCCAGGTGGTCCAGAATTGACGCCGTCATCAATCAGCGATCCTCCAAAGTCGAATCGAACGCAAAGTCAGTAAATCAAACGTCCTCGCCAGCGGGCGAGGTGGAACACAGAGGTGGAACACAATTGAGTCTCAAAGTGTAGATCGCAGTCCAACCTTGAATATGCGACTGTGAGAATGTACGCGTAGCCTTTTTCTCACCACAAGCGTCGCTCGACGAGCTGGGGAACGGACGTTCTCCCTCTCGCCGCACAGGGCGCGAAGCAGACTCGTGGAGCTCCTGTACCACATACAGGAGGCCGCATTCACTAAGATTCATTGATTGGTATATATTAGCAAAACGTTTGCACAATACCACGCATCATTCGCTGCCTGGAGACGAGATACCAGCCTCCGTGCCTTATCGGTTGTGAATTTTCTTGATTGCCCTTAACCGCACGCACTAGAATATTGCAACGAGACTGTCGACGGCGCGGCACCCATTTTGTGGCGGGTTATGGCTACGGATGCGGCATACAGAGCGCATCGGGTCCCTGTTACTATGATCGCGGAGGCGCGGTGAGGTTCCAACCCGATGCGGTGCTTGCCCAGGCGATGACTGCCCAAGAGACGATAGCAGATCAGCCGGATATCGCGGATCTCGTACCTTCGGAAACTCCAGCTGCGCCGGCTACCGAATCGGCCGGTCCGTCTTCATTCCCGAAAGTCTTGCGTAGCCGATTGGACAAGTTTTTTGCCGATCAGAGCGTCTCACCCAAAGCGGACCGCACCATGTGGGTCAAGATCGCTATCGGTCTGGCGGTCCTCGCAGGCGCGTGGATTACTCTCTATACGCTCCGGCCCGACTCATGGAAATTTCTCGCCCTCTACCTTTTAGGCGGCCTGGCGCAAACATTCCTTTTGCTAAACATCGCCCACGACAGCAACCACAACGCCATCTCGTCTCGGTCGCGCGTCAACAAGACCCTGAACTATGTCTTCGATCTCTGTGGGATGAGCTCGTACATGTGGCGTATTCTCCATCATCGCGGCCATCACTCCTGCATCAATCTCCACGGTGAGGACGACGCCCTTTCCGGACGCGGCATCTTTCGCTTTACACCTTATGAGCCGCTTGCACCGTGGCACCGCTTCCAGCACATCTATGCGCTATTTGTTTACGCGATGTTCTCGCTCGATTATGTGTTCTTCCGCGACTTCCAATGCTTTTTCTTTCCCGACCATGAATATCTGAGGCGCACGAAACATCCCCTGCGCGAATACGCCGTTCTCTTTGCCGGCAAAGGTTTCTACCTCACTTACATGCTTATTCTGCCGGTGGTGGTGTTGGGGAAATCGCCTTTGCTGGTCGCCGGGGCATTCCTCCTCGTCCATTTGGTCGTCGGTTTGAGCGTAACGCTCGTATTCCAAACGACGCACACCGTCGACGACACCTACTTTCCCTCAGATCGCGGCGAGTTTGAAAATGGCGTGTATCACATCTTCGCGACCACGGCCGATTATGCGACGGAGAACCCGCTTGTGGGTTGGCTGGCGGGCGGGCTCAACCATCACGTCGTCCACCACCTGTGTCCTTTCGTGTGCCATACCCACTATGCTCCGCTGACCAGGATCGTGAAGGAGACTGCCAAAGAGTTTGGGATTCCCTATCGGCAGCACTCCACCATGACCCGGGCAATCAAGCATCATCTGATACTGTTGAAGCAACTGGGGGAATGAATACCGATTTGAGCTCATCAACCTCTGTGCCTGTCCCCGTTGTTTCCCGACTTCGCTGCTTTGCGGATTCTCGTGCCATGGCGCGCAATCCGGTGCAGATTTTGTCCCGCTACAACGAAATCTTCGGCGACACGTTCTGGATCCGCATAGGCGGTCTAAAGGAGGCGATGGTCACCATCGATCCCGCCGTCATTCAGCATGTGTTGAAGACCAATGCGGAGAACTACCAGAAATCTGAAATCCAAGTGAAGCGAATGGGCCACTTCCTGGGCAAAGGCCTGCTCACGACCCACGGAGAAGCATGGCGCACCCAGCGCCGCCTCATCCAGACGGGCTTCGATCGAAAACAACTCGACGCGTTGTCCTCGATCATGCAGGACTCCCTCGTCGACTCGCTGCGCGATTTCGAGAGCCAGATCCACGCTGGCCCCGTGGATATTTACCCCCAGCTCATGAAAATCACCTTCGCCATGGTCGCGCGATCGCTATTTGGAGCGCGCTTGAAGGATGACGACATCGATCTTGTCAGCCATACCATCTGCACCGTCCAGGAATTTATCGTCCGGCAGACTCTTCAGCCCTACCTGAATCCCTGGTTCGCCGTCTCGGGGCAACTGCGCAAACACGAAGACATGCGCACCCGCGCCGACGCCGTTCTGCTCGATTACATCAAGAGGCGCCGCAACGAACCTCCCGGCCACGATCTGCTGCAGACTTTAATGGACGCGCGTTACAGCGATGGCAAAGGCATGCCGGATCATCTCATCCTGAGCGAGAGCATGCAGCTTCTCGTTGCTGGACATGAAACATCGTCGAATGCGCTATCGTGGATTTTTTATCTCTTGAGTTCGCGTCCAGATTGCCTCGAGAAGCTACGGCGGGAGTTTGACTCCGTGCTCGGCGACTCGCCGATTACGTACACCGACGTTCCCAAGTTCGAATTTTCCACTCAGGTCATTCTGGAGGCGCTCCGCCTCTACCCGCCATTTTGGATGGTTGACCGCATGGCGATTGCAGACGACCGTGTAGGCGAAGTCGAGATACCGCGCGGATCGATGGTCATTGTCTATGTGTACGGCGCGCACCACGCTCCGCGCTACTGGCAGAATCCTGAGAAATTCGATACGGAGCGTTTCACCAAGGAAAACGATAAACAGCGCACGCCTTTCACCTATCTTCCCTTCGGAGCCGGACCGCGAGGCTGTATCGGCGGAAACTACGCGATGCTTCAGATCCTTATGATTTTGAGCGACCTACTCAGAAAATACGATTTTCAGCTCGCGCCGGGCCAAACGATCGAAGCGCGCCCGATGGTCATCCTGCGGCCGAAGCACGGGATCCGCATGACATTCACCAATACCATCGCTCCCGCTCCGTGCGTCGCATAAGACTGATCGGGGCTGGAACGATTCCAACCACCACCAACGTGGCGATCAAACGCTTGCTGTGGTCGTCTGAGATTCTTAGTTCCGGGAGAGTTCCTGTCATAAAAAGTGCAAAATCTTTCAGCGCGCCCGCTTTTCCTCAAAAAAATTTGCGAATTGTGATTGCATTCCCCAAGCTTGCTCGATAGAATTCGACCGGCTTTGTGAAGTGAATTCGCGGACAGCTTTTTCCCTCCCCATTTCCGCGAAGGGACCCCTAGAAGACTTTCTCGATGTCACCTCATTATTGATGCCGAATCTCAGGAGTGAATCTATGCGCGCCACCGTTCTCGCTGCGAAAATTTCTGTGTCGTCGTTCGTCAAACGCTTTCATAAAGCTCTTCTGCTCTCGGCTCTGGTCGCGGCGGCCAGCCTGAATGCGTTGGCGCAGATCACGGTTTCGCCGGCGACAATAAAATTCACGGTGAAACAACTGATCGACACGACGAGCACTTCCAAGGCGGTAACGATCTCGAATGGTGGAACGTCAGCACAGCCTATCGTGATTGTGATGAGCGGCGACTTTACCGAGACCGACAACTGCGGCGGAAGCGTCACTGGCGGTGGCTCCTGCACGGCCAATATTTCTTTTGCGCCCACTATCGTCGGCGCCATTTCGGGCGCAGCCAGCATCTACGACAACAATAAAAATCTGCTCGCCTTTGTTGGCCTCACTGGAACCGGCGAAGCGCCCGTGACCACCGCACCGACGAGCCTTGGTTTCGGCGCGGTGCCGATCGGTACGCTAAGCTCTGCGAAGACCTTTAAGATCACCAACAACTCCGCCAATCCAATTAACGTTACCGCCGTCACCGCCAGCAGCGACTACGTCGTCAATACCGGGACGTGCTTGACCACGGCCATCGACCACGCGAAGTTCTGTACGGTAAGCGTGCAGGTGCAACCCACATCGCCTACCGACAATGGCGCCATCATCATTACCGATAATGCCCCCAATGGCATTCCTCTCGAAGTCGGACTTACCGCAACTGGAACCGGGGGTTCGACCGACCCAATTTCCCTCAGCAAGAGCAGTCTCACTTTTAAGACGGTGACCGGCGGAACCAGTGCCAGCCAGACCATCACGGTTACCAACACCAGCGGCAGCACGCTTACCCTCGGTACAATCACTGCCAGCAGCAACTATGCAATCATCAACAACACCTGCGGAGCTTCGCTTACAGCCAGTGGCACGTGCACGTTCGGCATCACGTTCGATCCGACGTTTGTAGGTAAGATCGGTGGATCGGTAGCGGTTGCCTATACTGGCAATAACAGCCCGCAGCTGGTAAGTCTAAGTGGCACCTCGGAGGCTGACCTGACGGTCGCTCCCGCCAAGCTGACCTTCGCATCGCAAGGCGTAGGCACAACCAGTACGGCAAAAGCGCTGAAGATCACCAACAACAGCGCCAGTACTGTGACCTTGAGCAGCGTCGTGCCCTCGGGCGATTTCCAGATCCAACTCAGCGGCACCACCTGCTCGCTCACGGGTGGCACACTCAATGCTGGGAAGAGTTGCACCGTCGAGATCCAGTTTGCGCCAACCATCGCCGGAGCCGTCACCGGTGCGCTCACTGTTACTAACTCCTCCAGCCCTGATCCGTTGCTGATCGGGCTCGCAGGCACTGGCGCCATTACTTCGACCGCAACGCTCAACCCGTCTTCCGCGCATCAGGGATCGAGCGAAACCATCGTGATCACTGGAACGGACACGAATTTCGGATCGAGCACCACGGTCAATTTCGGAGCCGACATCACGACCGGCACAGTGACCGTGAATGGCCCGACGAGCGCGTCGGTTCCAATCACGATCGATAATGTAGCCGCCACCGGTGCGCGCACTGTGACCATCACCACCGGCGCACAAGTAGTGAACGCAACCTTCACGGTGATCGCTGGAGTACCGCAAGTTACCTTGATCAACCCGAATACGATTCAGCCCACTCAGACCGAAAGCGTGAGTGTGACGGGAGCATTTACCAACTGGGCCAGCGGGACTACAAAAGCCAATTTCGGCCCAGGAATCGCAGTAGGAGGAGCAGCCGCCGGCGCATTCGGTCCCGTAACCGTGAACAGCGCCACTAGTCTAACCGCAAGCCTGGTCACGTCCGGGGCGTCCACTGGCTTCCGCACCGTGCAGATTCAAACCGGCTCGCAGACTTTGACTGTGACAAACGGACTCGATGTCGAGACCTGCAACGGCACAGCACCGACCATTCTGCACGTCAGTCCGGCAAACGCCGCCACCAATGTGCCGCAGAATGTGCAACCGCAGATACAGTTCAGCGTGCCCATGAATCGCAGCACGTTCTCGCTCGGAAACACAAGTCCGGCGACGATTTTCTTCTACGACACAACTACTGGCCAGGAAATACCGGGCACGATCAGCCTCGACGCCTCGGGCACGATTGCGACCATTACGCCCAGCGAAGTGTTGCCGGCCGGACGCGAGTTTGTCGTGTACTTGAGTTACGCAGCGTACGTGCAGGATACCTGCGGCGACAACCTTGGTTCTTATGACTTCTACTTCTACACAGCTTTCAGCCCCGATTCGACCGGTCCGGCGCTCACAGGCACCAGCCCCGTGAGCGGAGACACGAATATCCCGCTCAATGGGGACGCGAGCGGCGGAACTCCGGTTGTGTTGCAGTTCAACTCGCCGATCGATCCAATCACGGCACAGCTTGGGTTCTCCATGGAAGCCGGCGGCAACCCGGTTCCGGGCAACTTCACTTACTCCGTCAACGACCAAACCGTTACATTTACGCCAGTTAATCCGCTGACGGCGACCACCACTTACACCGTCGCCTACACCGCTCAGATCACGGATTACGCAGGCAATCCGCTGACCAACCCCGGCAGCTTCAGCTTTACCACGGGAACTGCCGGTGACACGACCACGCCTCAAGTGACACTCGTCAATCCGCCGAATGGGCAATCTGGAGTGGGCTTGAACGTGACGCCGCACTTGACCTTCAACGAGCCGGTCGACGGAACGACCATTGCTGGAGCGCTCACCCTCTATTACGGAGACAGCAACGTCATCGTTTCTGCCGCAGTAACGGTGTCGGCAAACCGTTTGGAGGCGACGATCACTCCGACCGCGCAGCTCCTGCCGAGCACCTACTACTACCTCTACCTCTGCGGTTACACCGACATTGCCGGCAATAACGGCGACTGCTTCGAATCCACGTTCTACACCGGAAATAGTGCTGTCACCAGCCCGCTCACGGTCAGCACGATCAACCCCAGCAAGGGACAGACCGGAGTCCCGCTGAACGCGCTTATCTCAGCGCAGATGAGCAACAGCGTCGATCCCACTTCGATCAGCAACAGCTCGATCACGGTCACGCCAGCTAGCGGCACCGCCATTTCTGGAACTGTTAGCCTGGCCGCCGATGGCGTCACCCTCGTCTTTACGCCTGCCGCCGCACTGACTGCCTCCAAGGTCTACAACGTTTCGGTCGGAGGTTTCGCCGACATCGACGGTAATTCCGCCACCACCTTTACCAGCTCATTCACCACCGGCACCACGTCCTACGGAAGTGGTTCGTTCACCATAAGCTCGACCAGTCCGGCGAACGGCGCGACTGGCGTTTCCGTGACCAGCCCGGTCACGTTCAACATGAGCAATCTGATCGATGCAGCCTCGGTGAACCCCAACACGGTGTATGTCTATGTCAATTCGGCCAACGAGGTAGTGTCGGGAAGCTACAGTGTCAGCGGAGCGGCTGTGACCTTTACGCCTCTCACCCAATATCCAGCCAACACACTGATGGAGATGACTGTCTGCAACTTGCTGGATGAGGCCGGTAACACTGTCTGCCAGAACGGAGGTTCGTTCACCACTGCCAGCACGGTCGACCACACCGCTCCGACCGTAACCATCTCGCCGGCCAACGGAGCGCAGAATGTCGGACTCAACACGCAGATCGTGTTGACCTTCTCCAAATCGATTAATGCATCAACCATCACCACCAATACGCTCGCTCTCTTTAATGGCGACACGGCGCTCAGCTACAACTACACAGTCTCTCGCGACAACCGTACGGTTCTCGTCAACTACAACGGCGCAACCCTGCCGTCCGGCGCCACCATCACTATTGAACTTACGAATGGCATTCAGGATCTATCGGGCAACGCTCTGGCCAACACCACCAGCCAGTTCACTCTAACCACAGAGCTCTCTAGCTCCGCACCTCAAGTGGTCGCGATGCGTCCCGGCAATGGCGCGACTAACGTTCCCGCCAACACGGTAGTGACGCTCTTCGTCAACGCCCCATTGAATCCCGCTACGGTTACCGGAGCCCTGAACGTCACCGATAACGGAGTCGTTGTCTCGGGGACAGTGCAACTGTTCAGTAACGCGCAGGCGATCCTGTTCACGCCCGCCGCCCCGTTCAATCCTGGCGACATTATTCAGGTATTCCTGAGTTCGGCTGTGCTGAGTACTGACAATGTTCCGTTGTCGAGCTTTTCCGGACAATTCACCATCGCTGGGTCGCTCGACACCGCCGCCACTGCGCAGGCGGTTAATCCTCCGAACAGCGGCACTCCCGCCCCTGCGCCGCTCAACACCATCATTCAGGTGGAGTACAACCAGGCGCTCAAGGCCAGCACGCTCAATAACACGAGCGTAACTCTCTACCAGTACAGCACCGGAACCTACCTCACTCCGACGATATCGCTGGTCGGCACACAGGTCATTAACATCGCGCCCACGAGCAACCTGGTTGCAGGCTCGCAGTACCAGGTTTATGTCAGTCCCAACAATGCCGTAACCAACGCCGATGGCGTGCCGGTGCAGCCATTTGCCTACAATTTCACGGCCGGAACGGCGGTCGATAACGCCGGGCCGACGATCATCTCGCAGGCACCGACGAACAACTCCACAGTAGGCACCAATGCCTCCGTTTCAGTTAACTTCAATAAGACGATCAACCCGGTTTCGGTGACTGGCAGCACGATCCAGCTGACCAGCGGTTCGACCACCGAAGTACCGTCCAGCATCAGCTTCAGCCCCGATTACACCCGCGTTTCCATCATCCCGCAGGCCCCGTTGCCGCCCAGTTCGCAGATGACGCTCACCATCAGTGGCGTGACCAGCGAGGCGGGCAAGGCCGTTGCGAAAACGACAACCACTTTCAACACAGAAGCGCAGCCGGACTTCGTCGCACCTTATGTGAGCACCAGCAGCGTGCAGAGTGGACAGGCGAACGTTCCTGTCAATTCTGTATTCAGCATGACATTCAGCAAGCCGATGGATATCGGCAGCTACAACGCCACCGATGTCAACGTGTACGGCGGGACCTACCCGAGCGGCGTTCCGGCAACCATCTCGTGGAGCAGCGACCAGACCACGATTTTCATAGTGCCCAGCAGCCCCTTGAACGTCGGAACCGAATACTGCATGGAGAGTTATTACATGACGGATCTCTCCGGCAATCCGGAGCAAAACTTCGCCATCTGCTTCACGGCGGCGTTCACCGCGAACACCACCGCGCCGGTGGTGGTGAATACCAGCCCGGAGAACAGTGAGACGTTAGTCCCGGTGAATGCGCCTGTCCAAATTCTGTTCAGCGAGCCGATTCAGCCGACTAGCATCGGACAAATCACGGTCACGACGGGCGGCAATCCGGTTGCTGTCACACCGACTTTCAGCGACGCCAATCAACTGCTGACCCTCACCCCGACGCTGCCCCTCTTGGCTTCGAACGCCACCTACACCATTACGATTACCGGAGTTAAAGACACGGCCGGCAATCTGATGACGGGCACGATTACAAATACCTTTACGACCGGACCGACCTTCAACCTGATCCATCCGACAGTGACCGGGTTCGATCCGTTGAACGGATCGACTGGCGTCGGCACTAACGTCGCGCCGCGCATTACTTTTAGCGAGCGCCTCAATCCGCTCAGCGTCGTTACCAGCTCCAATGAGGCGTACAACCATGGTTCGGTCGAGATGTACAACACCAACACCAACCAGTACGTGCCTGCCACGGTCAGCATGACCGCGGACCGCTTGACGGCGATCATCACGCCCACCTCGGCTCTGCTGCCGAATACCAGCTACGAGTTGTATATCGGATGCAGCGTCTCTTACTACGACGTTGCTGGGAACTACGGCGCCTGCAACGGCAATATTTTTGTTACCGCTGGCGGCCCGGATACCAGCCACGCCACCGTCAGCACCATCAGCCCCGCGAATGCGCAGACCGGCGTTCCGCTGAACGCTAGCATCGTCGCCATGATGAGCGACGAGATCGATCCGACATCGATTTCGAACAGCTCGATTACGGTTACGCCCTCGGGCGGCGGTGCCATCGCTGGAACTGTCAGTCTGGCCAGCGACGGAGTCACTCTCACGTTTGTGCCGAGCGCGGCCTTGACTGCGTCGAAGGCCTACAGCGTGTCGGTCGGTGGCTTCAACGACGTCCAGGGGAATTCGGTTACCACCTTTACCAGTTCCTTCACAACCGGCACCACTTCCTATGGAAGTGGGTCGTTCAGCATAACCTCGACTAGTCCGACGAGCGGGGCCACCGGCGTTTCCGTAACCAGTCCGGTCACTTTCAACATGACCAACCTGATCGATGCGGCCTCGGTGAATCCCAACACGGTTTACGTCTATATCACGACGAACAATGATGTCGTGGCTGGGACCTACAGTGTTAGCGGCGCATCGGTCACCTTCACGCCCCTGACCCAATATCCGGCCAGCACGCAACTGGAGATGACGGTGTGCAACTTGCTGGATCAGGCTGGTAATACCGTTTGCCAGAACGGAGGCACGTTCACCACCGCCAACACGGTAGACCACACCGCTCCAACTGTGACCATTACGCCTGCCAACGGCACCACTAACGCCGGTCAGAACACCCAAGTGGTACTCACCTTCTCGAAGTCCATTAATCCGGCGACCATCACCTCCGCCAGCGTCAACCTGCTTAATGGAGACTCTCCCCTCAACCCGGCCACATCCATCTCGCGCGACAATCGCACTGTCGTGATGAACTACAACGGCTCAACCTTGCCTGCTGGCGCCACTATCACGGTCACGGCGACCAGCCTGGTTACCGATCTTTCTGGAAATGCTCTTGCCAACACGACCAGCGAGTTCACGGTAACCCCGCCGGTGTTGACATCCGCGCCAAGCGTGGTCAGCATGCGGCCCGGCAATGGCGCGACTCTGGTGCCGACCAACACGGTGATCACGTTGTTCACCAGCGCTCCCATGAACGCCAGTTCTCTAACGAACGCTCTGTTTATTTCACAGAATGGAACGCTCATCACAGGCACCACCACTGTCGGCAGCAACGGGCAGAGCATCGAATTCACACCTGGTTCGGCCCTGATCGCAGGCACGGCGGTGCAGGTCTTCCTCAACTCGACGGCGCAGGATATTTACGGCAACAACCTGTCGTACTTCTCCGGGCAGTTCACAACGGCAGGGTCAATCACGAACACGGCGGCCGTGGTCCAGGCCGTCAACCCGTTCCCGAGCGCCACCAACGTGCCGCTGAACACCGTCATTCAAGTGGAATATGACCAGGCGTTGAAGGCCAGCACTGTGACCTGCAGCGGGAGCTCAGGTTCCGTAACGCTCTACCAGTACAGCACGGGAACATATTTGACCCCGAATTGTTCGGTGAGCGGTGGCGTCATCACCATCACACCGACCAGCAATCTCGTGGCATCGTCTCAATACCAGGTCTATGCGAATTCCAACAATGCGCTCACCAATACCGACGGCGTGACCGTTCAGGCCTACGCCTACAACTTCACGGCGGGAACCGCCTCTGACACGGCTGCCCCAACCGTGCTGACAGTCGCTCCGCCAAACTCCGCCACCAACATCGGCACCAACGCGTTCGTTGCCGTGGACTTCAATAAGGCAATGAACCCGGTCTCGGTCAGCGGCAGTTCGATCCAGTTGAGCGGCGGCTCGGTGACGGAAGTGCCGTCGAGCATCAGCTTCACCACTGACTACAAGCGCACCATCCTCATTCCACAGGCTCCGCTGCCGTCGAGCACGAAGATGGCAATCGCGATCAGTGGTGTCACCAGTCAGGCCGGAGTATCCGTCGCCAGCCAGACCACTAACTTCACAACCATGGCAGGGGCCAATTTCGTCGCGCCTTCCGTCATCAACCCGAGCGTGCAGAGCGGACAGACGGTTGGCACTAACGCCGTCTTCGCTATGCAGTTCAGCACAGCCATGGATCCTGGCTCAGTGAATCCGGGAGGTGTAAATAGCGATGTTTTCCTCTACGACTACAACTTGAGCGCCTATGTGGCCACAACCATCACATTCAGTGCGGACCTGACCACGGTCTTCCTCAAGCCGACGGCTAACCTTACCGCGAGCCATGAGTTCGAGATGTGCAGCTACTACATGACCGACCTCTCGGGGAATGCGCAGAATAATTACTGCGAGAGCTTCTTCACCGGAACCGGAACCGACACCACGGGCCCGTCGGTGACACTGGTCAGCCCGCCGAGCGGCGCGACCGCAGTCCCCATCAACGCGCCCGTTGACATCCTGTTCAGCGAGTCGATCTCCGCCGCGTCCGTCGGTGGCGTGACCTTAAAGCAGGGTGGTTCGGTCGTTCCCACCACCACGTCGCTCTACGACGGCGATCAGGGAGTTCAGTTGCTGCCGTTGGTACCGCTGGCGGCGGGCACGACCTATACCATCAACGTGACGGGAGTCGTGGACATTACCGGCAACGCCCAGTCCGCCTTCTCGTCGGTCTCTTTCACCACGGGAACCGGAACCGACCTGACCAGGCCGACCATCGTGTCTACGAACCCAACCAATGGGGAGTCGAATGTTCCAGTAAACACTACCTGCCAGGTGGTCTTCAGCGAGCCCATGGATCCGGCGGTTTTCGATCCGAACAATAGCTTGACGTTGCGTGACGCCTCGAACAATGTCGTGCCCGCTACGATCACCTTCTCGGCGAACTACACCACCGCCACTCTGCAGCCCAAGGCGAACTTGACTGGAAGCGGCGCAACCTACTACTTCGAAATCGGCTATCAGGCTCCCTTGTATGACCTGGGTGGAAATCAGCTTTCAGGGACGTACATAACATTTACGACTCACTGAGTGATGCGGAGGAATATTGTCGACTTGATAGCTGAACCGTAAGCCTTTCGATGAGATTATTCCGCCGATCCGCCGAATTGTCGACGGTTGTAGCGCACTGCAAGAAAAGGCTGCTCTTTGTCGGAGGCAGTTGAAATCAACGCCTTCGACCAAAGGAGTAGCACAACGTATCGGTTCAGGTAGCTAGCAGCGCACGATCGACGTAACATCCTTAAGCAAATCCGTCCTGGTCTGCTGATACACGCCACCCCGTGGCCCGACAAATTCTCAATTCCACGCAGCGACTGCCTGGCCCGCAATCACTGCTTGCCAAATATCCTCAAGACTACTCTCTGCGAATGAGGTCAGGCCCCGCGACCCCACCCAGTAAATCAACGCCCGCCCAAAGTCCCACTGTCACTTGTGCGAGTTTCGCTGCATCGAAAACCCGCGCATATTAACTGCCAGGTTGCCCGTTTTGGGTACCCCATGACAGCATTTGACCGAAGCGGGGAGAAAAAATGCCATGGGTGCTTCGGCACTGATAGAACGGTCCGTACCTGCAACTAGTCCAGTCAGCCTTACGGAAGAAGGCCGCCGACTTCTTGAAACGCAAGGCAACCCGCTCCGATGGCGGCGGTGGGGCCCGTACGTCAGCGAACGCTCCTGGGGCACAGTTCGCGAGGACTACAGTCCGAACGGAGCTGCGTGGGATTTCCTTTCCCACGACATGGCTCGAAGCAAGGCTTACCGCTGGGGTGAAGATGGGCTGGCCGCGATTTGCGACCGCTATCAGCTCCTTGTATTCAGCCTTGCCCTGTGGAACGGTCAAGATCCCATCTTGAAGGAGCGCGCCTTCGGCCTCACTCCAGGCGAGGGCAACCACGGCGAGGATGTGAAGGAGTACTACTTCTACCTCGACAGCACTCCCACCCACTCTTACATGAAGTACCTCTATAAATACCCGCAGGCTAAGTTTCCCTACGAGTGGCTTCTTGATGAGAATCGAAGACGAGCCGGCCAGGGATTTGAGTTCGAGCTTCTGGAGACGGGCGTATTCGACCAGAACCGCTACTTCGACGTTTTTGTCGAGTATGCGAAGGCCTCGGGAGAGGACCTTTGTATCCGAATCGAAGCCTTTAACCGGGGTCCAGAGCCCGCGCCGCTGCACTTGCTTCCCCAACTCTGGTTTCGAAACACATGGGGATGGACGGATCCTCCCGGCCCTGAGCCATCCATTCGCGAAGGAATTCCGGCGGAAGGGGCCATAAGCCTGGTTGCGGACGACTCCGGCGGCGAGGCTCTCAAAAACCTGATGTTCGATTACCGGCTCGGGAAGCGCATCTTGTACGCGGAGGCAAACGGCCGGCCAATCTTCACCGACAACGAAACCAACACACAACGGCTCTACGGCGTTCCGAACCGACACCTGTACTGCAAAGACGCCTTCCACCGCGCAATCGTCAATCGAGAGGAAGAAGCAGTCAATCCGAACCTGACCGGCACGAAGTCCTGCCTGCATTACCAGTACACAGTTCCCGCTGGCGACTCTGTGGTGCTGCGGCTCCGGCTTGTCGACGAGCCCATCCGGCTTGTCCCCGAGCCCGTAAAGGCGCCGCTCCAGGACGTCGATCAGATCATCGCGCAGCGGCGGGCGGAAGCCGACGAGTTCTATACCGCCATCCACCCTCCCCGTGCAACCGAGGACGAAAAACGTGTGCAGCGACAAGCGTTCGCAGGGCTGCTCTGGACGAAACAGATCTACCTCTTCGACGTGAACTCCTGGCTGCAGGGCGACAACCCCAAATGTCCCCCGCCGGCCTCGCGACAGGGTATCCGGAACCGGCACTGGCGGCACCTCAATTCCATGCGCATCCTGTCGATGCCCGACAAGTGGGAGTACCCATGGTTCGCTGCGTGGGACCTCGCCTTCCACACTGCGGCCCTGGCCGTCATCGATCCGGAATTCGCCAAGGAGCAACTCTTTCTCATGCTGTTCGAGCAATTCCAGCACCCGAGCGGCCAGATACCCGCCTACGAATGGGAGTTCTCCGACCTGAACCCCCCGGTTCACGCTTGGGCTGTCTGGCGCGTGTACAACACTGACAAATTGCGTAATGGCGTTGGCGACCGGGAGTTCCTGGAGAAGTGCTTCCACAAGCTGCTCATCAACTTCGCCTGGTGGGTCAACAAGGTTGACAGTTCCGGTAACAACGTTTTTGAAGGCGGCTTCCTCGGCCTCGACAACATTACCGTCATTGATCGCAGCGATAAGCTTCCCGGCGGGGCGGTTCTCGAACAGTCGGACGCCACTGGCTGGATGGGGATGTTTTGCCTGAATTTAATGCGCATCTCGCTGGAACTGGCACGAGAGAACAAGGCTTACGAGAGCCTCGCCCTGAAATTCTTTGAGCATTTTATTTACATCGGAGCCGCCATGAAGAACATGGGCGGCCGGAATTACTCCCTGTGGGATGAAGAAGACGGCTTCTTCTATGATGTCCTTCGCTATCCGGACGGGAGCTTTCACAAGTTCCGGGTTCGATCCCTGGTCGGCATTATCCCGCTCTACGCCGCGGAAACGTTGAAGCTCGACGACATCGAACCCTTCAAGGAGTTCCGTAGCAACTTCTTGTGGTTCGTCCGAAACCGCCGGGAACTTACTGACAGTTGCTGTCAGTACATCGAATCCAAGCGGGAATATGTGCTCACCATCGCCGACGAAGGGCAGCTGCGGCGCATGCTCGACCGTTTGGTCAGCCCACAAGAGTTCCTTTCCGACTATGGGATTCGCAGCATGTCCAAGTATCACGAGCAGCATCCCTTCGTCTTCGGACACAGTGAGGTGCGCTATGATCCCGCCGAGTCCGACAATAAGATTAAAGGTGGCAACTCCAACTGGCGCGGTCCAATCTGGTTTCCGACAACCTTCCTTATCATCGAATCGCTGCGGACCCTCGGTAAAGGCTACGACGACGACTTCAAGATTGCCATCCCCGGCGATTCCGGCCGCTCCCGCAACCTGTGGGAGATCGGCGGTGAAATCGCCAACCGGATGATCAGCATCTTCACTCGCGACGAGCATGGGAGGCGCCCGCTCTACGGAGGAGTGCAAAAGTTCCGGGAAGACCCGTATTGGAAAGACTTGATTCTGTTCTACGAGTTCTACCACGGCGACAACGGCGCCGGGTTGGGAGCGTCGCACCAGACCGGTTGGAGCGCCCTTGTAGCAGCCTTGATCGAGGACTGGAGGAGATAGTGCAGATGAAGAAATTCACCGACTGGAGCATTCGCTATAAGCTCCTGTCTCTTCTTCTGTTTATCAGCGTGTCGGCCTTCGCCGCAGCGTGGACGATCGCCTACCTCCGCAATTTGCAGGACGTTGAACGAGGCGCCGACAATCAACTCACCAGCGTCCGGCGGTCGAAGGCATCACAGCTTGAATCCTATTACCAAACCATCTTCAGTCACGTTCAGACTCTGAGCGAAGACTTTATGTTCATTGACGCCATGAGGCAATTCGATGCGGCCTACCTCGCGCTGGACACAAATGCAATTCCGGCGGAAGACATGGGAGGACTGTTTCGGGATTATTCCACTCAGTTCTATCCGGAGATGCAGAAACGTAAGCTGGCCCGCCCTGCCGTGCAGGATTACCTTCCCTACACTCCAGCGGGGATTCAGCTTCAGTACCTCTATATCGCCAAAAACCCGTATCCTGCGGGGAAGCGCCGCGAGCTCAACCGTGCCGATGACAACAGTGACTATAGCCGGGTCCACGCCAAGTATCATCGCGCCTTTGAGAGGATCGCCGAAAAGTTCGGCTATTACGATCTGTATTTGATCGACAACCAGGGAAACTCCGTCTACGACGTGAATAAGGACCGCGATTTCGCCACCAACTATTTGCACGGCATATACCAGGACAGCAACTTGGCGAAGCTCGTGAGGCAGTGTCTGGCTACGAAGAATCCGGACGATGTCTTCCTGTCCGATTTTGAACCTTATCAGGCTTCTTTTGGTGAGCCGACCCAGTATGTCGCAAGTCCGATTTTCGACGGAGACGAGCGCGTCGGCATATTTGCTCTGCAACTCTCCACCCAAGCCATAGAGAATGTCGTGACCGGCGACCGTGGCTGGATAAAAGATGGCTTGGGATTATCTGGCGAGACAATAATCTATGGAGCCGACAGCCGTCTTCGCACAAATGTTCGTTCTTATCTCGAGGATCCCGAAGGATTTCTTGCCCAACGAAAGGGCACGGTTTCGGACAAGATACTCAACCAGGTTCGCGATTATAAGACCACCATTCTGTATTACCACGACCCGCTTTCCACGGTAGCGAACGCCGCCGAAGGTAAACAAGGCACCGAGATAGAGAGGGCCCAAAATTCAGGTACAACCTACCTTGTGTCATACGGGCCTTTGCATATCCCCGGAGTGCATTGGGTCATCATCTCCCGCGTACGCCTGGACGAAATGTTGCAGCCGATTGGTCAAATGCAGCGCCAGTTCGCTTGGTGGGGAGCGGGCATGTTACTCCTGGCGGTAGTGGCCTCATTGCTCGCGGCGCGCGTAGCGTTACGCCCAGTTCAGGCTCTGGTCAAAGCGGCCCGGAGTGTTGGGGCCGGGGATCTGACCGCGCATGTCGACTGGAAATGGAAGGATGAGCTCGGTATTCTAGCCGACACTTTCAACTCCATGACCAGGAACATCCGAGAGGACACGGAGCTGATCGAACAGAAGAACCGCGAAAACGAAGCACTGCTGCTCAATATCCTTCCGGGCGAGATCGCTGCCCGCTTGAAGACTGGTGAGCGGGAAATCGCGGATAGCTTCGCGGATGTGACCGTCTTGTTCGGCGATATCGTCGGATTTACGACCCTCTCCAGTAAGAACTCCGCCCCTGAAATTGTGGATATGTTGAACGACCTGTTCAGCCGGTTCGATCAGGCCGCCAAGGAACTCGGCATCGAGAAGATCAAAACGATCGGGGATTGCTACATGGCGGTGTGCGGATTGCCCAAAACCTGTCCCGATCACGCCGACAGAATGGCTCGTATGGCGCTATGCATGCTAGATGCAACCCGGCAGTCGGGCGAGGACAAAGGTCTCAATCTCCAGATGCGCATTGGCATGAACTCCGGTCGTGTGGTCGCAGGCGTTATCGGCAGGAGCAAGTTCATCTATGACCTCTGGGGCGATACGGTGAACATCGCCAGCCGCATGGAATCAACCGGTGTCCCCGGTCAAATACAAGTAACGGAAAGCGTATATAACCGACTAAAAGATGGGTTCGAGTTCGAGAGCCGGGGTTTAATCCAGGTGAAGGGAAAAGGAGAGCTCGAGACCTGGCTCCTTCATTCGCAGATACGGGTAAAGGAGGCAGTCGCATGAGAGTGCAAATGTTGGGAGCCTCGACCGAGGACACCACCCGGCGCCAATATCTCAGCAGCTACCTTATCAACGAAACCATAGCCATCGATGCGGGTTGTCTGGGGTTGCATGGCACTCCGCAGGAGCAGCAAACAATCCGGCACGTGTTCCTCACGCATTCACACTGCGACCACACGGCGAGCCTGCCCATTTTCGTCGAGAATGCGTGGACGCCGGCCGGGGAATGCCCTCGGATCTATGGCGGTTCGGAGACTCTAGATGCTGTGCAGCAGTACATCTTCAACGATGTGATGTGGCCGGATTTCGTCGCTCTCTCAAGGAAGATGAACCCGTTCCTGCGTCTGTGCCCCCTGGACGCTGAGATACCAGTGGAAGCCGACGGTCTCCGCATCACGCCAGTTCGGGTCAACCACCTGGTCCCGACGTTCGGTTACGTCATCGCCGATGACCGCTCAGCAGTCATCATTGCTGGTGACACTGGCCCAACGGAACGGTTGTGGGAAGTCGCCCATCAGACCGCCGGCCTCACAGCCGTGTTCCTGGAGGCATGCTTCCCGAATTCGCTGAAGCACCTTGCGGAGGTGTCCTTTCATCTCACCCCCGAGATGTTCGCGGCGGAAGTAGGCAAGATGCCGTCCGGCATCAAGGTGATTGTCACACACATCAAGGTGCGTTACCGCGATGAGATTGTCCGAGAGTTGCACGACCTGGGACTTCGCCAAGTGGAAATCGGCGACTGCGAAAAGGATTACGACTTCCCGGAGGTGGCCACCAGCCGTGCACTCACCGCCGTTTCTTCGGAGCCGCGAGTCGCATGACAATTAGAACAATTAGGAGATGAGACTTCATCGTTCAGCTCCGTTCGTCCGCCATTCAAAGAAGTTTTCCATGATCTACCTCGACCCGATATCCCACCCTTGCTACCAGTCGCAAGATATAGTCCAAAGATCACTGGTCGCGAATTATCTCTGATTCCTTTCCGGTTTGCCCGTCGCTCGGAAGCAATCGTTAATGGCGACGTTCGCAGGCTGGGTGCGGCGGGCTGGACTCTTTTACTGTCCTAGCTTCGCAATGTTCTCATATTTCTGTCTGGCCTCTTGAAAGATCGCCAGTACCGCCTGCTTTTCCGCGACGGTATTCCACGCAGCGCTGCTCTCGACCGCCGAGACCAGCCTCTCCATCCACGCCACGAAATACGCAGCATCCTCCGTATTGTGCAGTGAAGCCCCAGCCATATTCACATAAACCGGACTGGTCGTGGCATACGGGTACAAATCTAAAATCGGATACTCCGCCTTATCGCTGAACGCCCGCAGAACGCACCAGCCACTGCTTTCGAGCGGTAACTTGCCTTCGACGTAAGCAGTGGTGCGATCCGAACTGAGGTCAAGCTCGCGCTCAACTTTCCCGTTGCAGACGATCTGCAGATGATCGACCGGCACAATGGATCCCAGCGCCGCCCGGAAAAATACATCCTGCTTCTTGTCGAGATGGACCTCTCCTCCCGGCGTCTTCAGCCCGAGCTCAAAGCGCAGCAACGGCCCATTCGTCGCGAAGGTGCGTCCTGCTTTGATGGATTCGAGCCATTGTTCAAGCTTCAGCGATCCGGCGGGAACTTCCGCATATACGCGGTTCAACCCAATCGGCCCGCGCAGCGAGGCGTAGTTCCCCATGAAATCTGTTCCGGCGGCGGTCGGCAACCGGAAACCGCAGTTCAGCAGCTTGTACCAAACCGCTGCTGTGGACTTATGGTCGGAAAAGCCGACGACCTCGATGTAATCCACTTTGCCTAGCGCCACATCGGCGGGCAGTTCAAACGTGACCGCGTCTTTCAACGGAGCCGGTACACTTTCTAGCGGATGCACGTACCCCACCAGTGCTCCCTGATCGTGTGCCAGATCAGCCACAATGGCATTCGCCGGAAACAGACTGGCCGCCGCTGTGTTCGGGTACCCGGCATATCCCGGCAAGATCAGATTCCGCGTCAAGTTCAGAAGCCCGAGATGTCCCCAGTAGCTTGTGTGAAATTCCTGCGCGTGCTGCAGCAAGTGATCGTCGTTGGAAGCCGGATCAAGCTTCGGCGAAAAGTACGCTATATCCGGGAAACGCTGCTCTTTATTAACCACCAGATTTTCGACGATTGACAAGTTCTCGGCTGCGGCTTGCTCAATCAGATGCGGCGGTGTGTTGCGGTACGTGCCTGCGTAATTCATGTGGACGTGAGCATCTCCACTGACCCACCGCGTATCAGGACTCTGCCACTCGATTCGCCGCAGCGGAACGGTGGCTTCCGAGGTCTTTCCTGCCACAACTTCCACGCTTAGTTCTTCGAAACGGTATTCGAAGCCACGCATGACGCCCACCTGCACTTTTCCGGCAGGAACAGTAATCTCAGAGACTCCCCTGGTGTCAAAGTAGTGGGTTTCAAACGGGCGCTCCTTGCGGTCAAAGCTGTCGTCTGCTTCCATCCACGCGTCCTCGGGGGCATATGACCGACCGTCTTCCGCGGTAAGGAAGACTCGCGCCGCCACCGGCCTTCCGCTCTCGTCCAGGACTCGCAGAAGCAGTTTCCCCATCGGCTTCAAGTACTTTCTCTCGCGGGTCAGAACCTCGCTCTGCGCACCCCCAGGAATCGTCTGGATCCAAAAAGTAGTATTCCCGTTGCGGTTCGAGATGAACGCAATCTTTGACCCGTCCGGCGACCACCGCGGATTGATATTGTCGTAATCTCCATACGAAATCGGAAACGCGTCACCACCCGCCGCCGGCATCACCCAAAGCTGGTGCCACGATTGTCCTAAATACGACGCGTACACCATGCGCTTGCCGTCTGGCGAAAAGTCAGGTCGAGCCTTCCACGTAGTCTCTTCGTAGTGGATCTCGTGCGCTTCGGCGCCGGGTTGAGCCTTCATCCGCCAGAAGCCGCCCGTACCGTGGATGTGCCCGCGATTCGAAATGAACAGAATCTCCGACCCGTCACGCGACCACACCGGGCTGATCTCGTGGTCCACCTGGCTGTAGTAATAGCGAGGAAGCGAGCTGACGTTTTCGGGAGTGAGTTGCTGAACGTCGCTGAGTTCGCCGTCTTCGAATCGTCCCACAAAGATGTGGAAGTGGCCCTTGTAGGAAGTCGAAACAAATGCCAGCCGCTTTCCGTCGGGAGAGAACCGTGGCTCGAGATTTACTGCTCCTCCAGACGTGAGCTGTCGCGTGCGCCCGTCGCGCAGATCGAGCAACCACAATTCCACGGCATCGTGGTCGTATCGCGTAAAAACAACCCAACGCCCATCCGCGGACCAATCCGGCTGATAGTCATAGCCTGGCCCTGCGGTCAGTTGCTCGGCTATCGTGGTCTTCATATCCTGCCGCCACAGCGATCCTGCCATCGAGTAAATCAGCGTGCGGGAATCGGGAGACCAGGCCAGCGCGCTTGGCCCGGTAGTGAGCTGAGGCAGGTACATTTCGCGATAGTAATAAGCATGCGGAAGGTCAACCTGCATGAGTACTGGCTCACGCTGCGCCAGACAGTTGACGCATATCAAGGAGACAAAGATGCCAAGACGAATTATTCGGGACCAGAACAAGGCTCCTCCGCAACTCAGAAAGCGGACAGATTATACCGTGCCAAACCAGATCAGGACTTCACCTGACGACCGGGATCACGGGCAGCACGACTTGAGAAGGATGCGCTATGTCGTGGAAGATGCGAATGTGCGCCTTTTTCATCTCCGCGCTGTTCGCCTCCGAGTTTCCAGTCTGCAGGTTGCGTGAGAAATTCGGAGTGAAGCTGGCGGAAATCTGCAGGCGGATCCGATGCCCCTGCAGAAACGCGTTGCTCGTGATCAGGTTCTCCAACTTCAGTTCGTAGATTTCTCCAGGTGACAACAACTGGCGGCCCCGGCTGAGATCGCGATAGCTTGCGCGCAGGACATCCAGCCCTGGACTCATCAGGTTGATCGCTGTTCCATCCGGGGAGACGTCCAGAAGCCGGCCCCACAGATCGAAGTCGCGGCAGTCACAGGAAACAAAGATACGCGCTTCGATCGGCCCCGTAACTTCGGTGTCTTCTTGCAGCACAGCAGAATCGAAAGTCAGAACATCGGTGCGATCAGCAAGTTTACGATAATCATGCGCGCCCGAGGAATCGTACGGATTGACGACGGGACTGGCTGGATCGGATACAAACTCGCTGAAACTCTCCCGATTGTCGAAGGGCGTGGTTTGCAATCGACCCGAACGTGTACCGTCGGTCTCCGGAGCCAGGAAAGCTGGCATCGCTCTCGCCGCGGGCGGCCATTGATCCGCGTCCCGCCAGTGGTTGGATCCCATGACGAAGTAGCGGACCGGCTTTTCACGGTCCACGCCGTTGTCTGTGCCCTTCAAGTAATGATCCATCCAGCGCAGCATGACCTCGTCGTAGTCAATCGCTGCGGTCGGGCCGAACTCACGTTCTCCGGATCGTGTTTGTGCGGTGCTGTCAACGCCATGAACCCACGGTCCAAGTAGAAGGTGAGCGCGAGCGTCCTTGTCGCCCGCGCGGGCCTTGACTAGTCCCGAGTAGTTCGTAGTCGCGCCTTCCGGCCCGTAGTTATCGTCGTACCATGCTGAAAGATTAAGGACGGCCGCGTGTGTGCGGGAGTACTTGTCTCGCAGTTCGCTCCAGTTCCACCAAGGGTCCTCCGGCGGATGACGCAACCAGTCGAAATAATACGGGGCGACCTGCTGCAGAGGCTTCGCGTCGAGCAAGGGCAAGGTGTTCAGAATCTTCGCCCCTTCATTTTTCCAGGCGGCAAGAGCTTCGTCGTAAGTGCGCGGGCCTGGCAGGTTCTTCTTCGCGCGGGCATCCCAGGCAATGTTGTCCCAGATCCAGTCGATCCACGACATGTCCCACGTACCACCTGCGTAGAAGAAGTTCTGCGGCGTGGAGAAAGTCATGGCCGGGACCATGGCCTTCAAATGAGGCGGATTTTGAACGGCGGCGAGCCATTGCACCGCGCCGGGATAGGAAAGGCCAAACGTTCCCACCGCGCCATTCGACCAGGGTTGGCTGGCAGCCCACTCGATGGTGTCGTAGCCGTCTCGCCCCTCATTTTCGTAGGGGCGGAAATCTCCATCCGAGTGGTACCGGCCGCGAACGTCCTGTATTACGACGGAATAGCCATGCTCGACAGCAAGCTTGAAGGTGGTGTAGTCCTGCTGTTCGGCCTCTTTCCCGTAGGGTGTCCGATACACCAGTACAGGAAAAGTTCCGTCTTCGGCTGGGCGCATTACATCCGCGCGCAGAATCACACCATCCCGCATGGGCACAGGGACGTTCTTCTCCAGAACAAAGTGCTTTCCGGAGTTCGTGGAGTCTTCGGCAAACGCAAGAATGGAAGTTGCAAGAATCAGAACCAAGGCGCGGAGCTTCATCGGGCGTGAGACTAACAGGGTGCCAGACGTGACGGCAAGTCAGAGTTGCCCGTGGGCAGGAAGTGATTTCCAGACGATCTGGAAAGACGTTACCTTGACATTCCAATCTTGACGTTAGCCTAAGCCGAATGCGCGAAGCTGCAATTGGGCACCCAAGCTGCCGGCGTGACGGTATGAAATCGCCATGTGCGGCGCTGAGGTGGCGTGGGAAGAAACAGAGACTGATAATCCGTGCTTGAAATAGACTCCTGGAAGGGCGCGGATCAACCGCGTGGCTAACGACAACGAATGCTCCGCACCCGCGGAACTCCCACGGGATCAGGCTTGTCTCTTCTCCTACTGGGCTGCGAGGGAAAGCTGACTTTACATCTCAGGTCGCTTGTGCGATGGCAAGAAGAGTGGATGCTGATGCGGAACGTTCTGAAGTGGTTCATTATCGCCATTGTCCGAGTCGTGGTGGCCGTCAACGGTTTGTTTATGCTCCTTTCACCTATGACTTGGTTGCGGCTACCAAAGTGGATCCATGCATAAGACTCGATGAGGGAAGCAAAAGATAGTAAGCACCTTCCTTGTGGGTTTCTGGCATACCGTTGACAAGAACGAGGTCTGACTTAACGCGGCCATTCGCGGCGAGCAGCACCTGGCAATACCGCATCTCTTGCGCTGTTTGGATCCTTTTGGTGAGATTGACTTCCCGGTTGGCCATCGGCAATCCTCCCTGATTCTGGTATCAGTGTAGGTATCACCAGCTTGCAAGTGCTAGATCACTAAGAACTGGCGGAGAGAGAGGGATTCGAACCCCCGATACCCGTTAAGGTATACACGCTTTCGAGGCGCGCGCCTTCAGCCACTCGGCCATCTCTCCGCGCCACAAATTTCTTTCATTTTAGCAGGGAAACTCCGCCGCGAATTTCCTCGCCCCTCCGCCTTGGTTACGCCCGCGTTTCCCCCCGAGTCTTCTGCCGCGAGAAACCCCGGTCAAAGTGATACGCTCCTAAGAGGCTGGCCGCGCCATTGGCGCCGGCCGGGCACGATCGCATCCGAATCCGTTGACGAGGAATTTACGAGTGAAAGTGTTGTGGGTGAAGGCAGGCAAACTTCTTCCTGTCGATACGGGCGGCAAAATTCGGTCCTACAACATCCTGCGGCGGTTGGCGCAGAATAAAGATAACGATCTCCAACTCACACTGCTTTCCTATTACGGCGGACAACGCGATCCGGGATACGAGACGGCTCTTCCGCAACAATTTCCTCATGCTCAGGTCGTCTACACCGCCGCGACCGATTCCGAGGGACTTCGTGGAGTCCTCGATTACTTTTCCAAATTGCCTAGGTTCGCTCCTTATTCGGTGTCGAAATTCACGCATGCGCAAGTCAGTAAACTGATCGCCCGCCAGCTTTCGAGCGGGAAGTTCGATGTCGCAGTCTGCGATTTTCTCGCCCCCTCGCTAAATTTCCCGGCGAAACTCCCTATACCTTGTCTGCTTTTCCAACACAACGTAGAAAGCGCCCTCTGGCGACGCATGGCGACAACTGAGTCGCATCCGCTCAGAAAGTTGGCGTACACGCTCGAAGCGGGGCGAATGTCGCGCTACGAGCGCCGAACTCTGGCCCGGTTTCATCACATCGTCGCCGTTTCAGAAAACGACCGCCAGCAGATGCTCGCCATGGACCCCTCCTGCGAAATCACCGTCAACCCAACCGGTGTCGACACGCAGCAATTCCACGTTGCGCCGCCGTCATCCGCTGACCCCCCGCGCATCGTCTTCACCGGCTCCATGGATTGGGAACCCAACATCGATGCCATGGAATATTTCTGCGCCCAAATCTGGCCGCGCATTCTGGCCGAGTTCCCCGACGCAATTTTCCAGATCGTTGGACGAACTCCCCTCGCCCGAGTGCAGCGCCTCGCTTCGAAGTCGGTCATCGTCACTGGCACCGTGCCATCGGTGCAAGACTACCTCCGCGACGCGACAGTCGTAGTGGTCCCGTTGCGCATCGGCGGCGGCACGCGCCTTAAGATTTATGAAGCCATGGCCATGGGTAAAGCCTTGGTCTCAACCTCGATCGGAGCGGAAGGCCTCACTTTCGATAATGGACGCGATCTCCTCCTCGCCGACGACGCCAACTCCTTCGCCGATGCCATTCTTCTTTTGTTGCGCGACGGCCGGGCACGGAGAAGGTTCGAAGAGGCCGCGGTAGAACTAGCGTCGCAGTTTGATTGGTCGGTAGTCGCCCGACAATTCGCCGAAGTGCTGCAACAGATGGCCTCGGGCAGCCGTGCTGGCGCACGAGCAAGCAAGCCGGTGGAAGTCCACCGCTAAGGCAGAGCGAACGCGAAGAGCCTTTGGGTTCGAGCTCGTTATTATAGAAATCAGAACATGACCACACAGTTTCTAGCATACGGCGTTGGCGTGATCGTAGTGTGGCTCGTCGCCATGCGTCTGCGCTCCGTCACCGCCCGGCAAGTGCTCTATCTCGTCGCCAGTTATCTTTTCTACATCAGCTGGGGATCGTGGCTGATCGTCATCCTGCTCTTCAGTTCGCTGATGAACTACGCCCTGGGCGAATGGCTGAAAAAGCGCATCAGCGAAGGCCGCCTCTGGACTGGCATCATTCTTAATCTGGCGCTGCTGAGCATTTTTAAATACCTGCCCTTGGTCGGCGCGGTCGCGCCCTCCGGTTCCCCGCTCGCGCTGCTCAAGCGAATGATCTTCCCCCTCGGAATTTCCTTTTGGACCTTCCAGGCTCTCAGCTATCTGCTCGAACTCTATCGCGAAGAAGATCTGAATCCCACGCTGCTCGAATTCTGCCTCTACATGGCCTTCTGGCCGACGGTCTTGCAAGGCCCCATCTGCCGAATGTCGAGCATGCTGCCGCAATTTCGCCAGGATTGGTCGGTCTCCAACGACGACTTAAAGACTGGAGTGCGCCGCATTTCGATAGGCGTTCTCATGGTCATGCTCTCCGAGGTCATGAGCGGCGGCCTCTATGCCGGAGCCGGCGTCGATGCCATCTTCGACCACCCCCATCTAAAAGGCGCAGCGCTCAGCGGAATTGACGCCTGGTGCATGATCCTCGCTTACGCCTTCCAACTTTACTTCAGCTTCTGCGGATACTCCCACATAGTCATCGGCGCAGCGCGCCTCTTCGGCATTCAGCTCCACGAAAATTTCAACCGCCCCTATCTCTCCACCACAATCTCCGTATTCTGGACGCGCTGGCACATGTCACTCTCCTTCTGGATACGCGACTTCCTTTTTCTGCCGCTAGCGACCATGCGCCGCGAAGTCTGGTGGCGCAACCTGTCGCTCGTAATCGCCATGTTTATGTTCGGAGTCTGGCACGTCAATGCCGGAACCACCGGAAATTCTCTGCTCCTCATCTGGGGCATCTATCACGGAGTTTTGCTCGTCCTGCACCGCCAGTGGCAGGAATTTCGCAAACGCCTGGGCTTCGACTGGTCGGGCGCGCTAGCAACCGCGATCTCATGGTGCGTAACTTTCAGTGCCGTATGCATCGGCTATATTTTCTTTCGCGCGACTAGCGTACGCCAGGCCATCGCCATGCTGAAAGCGATGGCGTCCCTCCGCAGTTACCGGCACCTCACCCTCGACCACAGCTTCTATGTGACGACGATTCTCGCCGCCGTGGGATACTTCGCAGTAATCGCAGCCGGCGCACTGCTAGATCGCCTAAGCGAACCGGCCCCAGGCCGTCTGCGAACTCTTCTCGGCATCGTGGCCCGTGAGCGCTGGGTATGGATCACCCCCGTAGTCGTTGTCCTAGCGCTTTATCTGAGCGTGATCTTTCAGCCTGGCCAGGCAGAAACCGGCCCCGTAATGTACGCCCTCTTCTAGCGCTCACGCCGAAGCTCCCGTTATCAGTAGTGCGTCAGTTCTAATTTGATTTGAAAGGGCGCGGCTTCAGCCGCGCCGTAGCCCCCGACTTTTCATTCCGGCTTTAGCCGCTGAGGGAATGACCTTCTCTACTGAGGCATTCGCACCGCGAGAAATTACTTCGGTGATTACCAGCGAATCGCCCACGAGCGCGCTATGCTAGCATTTCAATGAGATCCCAGCAAACAGCCGAGGTTCTGCATTCGTGCCGATAGCCGAGAGTGACCAGACCGTGGAGAGGAGCCACACGCCGGCGACGCAATACAAATCCCTTCTCAAATCTTTTGCCGCCCGATTTTGTGTCGCCGTAACTTTGGCCGTGCTTCTGCTCGCAGCCGTCGAGTTTTATTCCTATCGCCGTTACCTTCCCGCCGATCGCGACGTCATGGAGCCCGCCGTCAAACTCGATCTAGCAGAAGGCGGAAGCCCCGCCGAGCGCGAATACTGGAAGGAATTCGAACAGGCCAACAAAGTGACCTACCACCAGTACGTGCTCTGGCGCCGCGCCCCCTACACGGGCGAAGTGCTGGCCATCGACCAGGACGGCGTCCGCCGCACCCCGCACACACAATGCACCAACAATAAAGACGACAAGACTCTCACCATCTGGACCTTCGGAGATTCCGTGATGTGGGGAGCCGGCTCGCCCGACGAAGAAACCATCCCCGCCTTCATCACGCGCGACTACGAAAAATCCGGCCGATCCGTCTGCATCGTCAATTACGCAGAAAAAGGCTGGGCCAACACACAGGAGACAATCGGCCTTATCGAGCAACTCAAGCACGCCGCCCGCAAGCCAGACATCGTCCTCTTCTACGATGGAGGCACGGAGGCATTCGCCGCCTATCAGAGCGGTCGCGCCGACGTCCACAGCAACTACAACTCCTTCAAGAATTTTCTCGATAACTGGGGCGCATCGCAGAAAGCAGGATTTTCCTACCTCCGCCAGACCAACACTTATCGCTTCCTGGAAAAGATTGCGATTCGGGCGCCCTTCCACAACCAGAAGAACGAAGTGCCCAAGCCAACTCGAGATGCCGAAGCCCTGTCAGCCGCCGTGGTAGAAAATTATTTGCAAAATATCGACATCGTAAATTTGCTCGCCAAGCAATACGGCTTCCGCGCAATTTTCGCCTGGTATCCGAATATGCCGGTTGGCCACAAAGCGCTGACGCCCTACGAGCAACAGGTCTTAAACATGGAGTATCAGAAATTTCCCGGACTAGACCAGATGTACCAGGCAACCTACCAAAGAGGCCGCGAAATCAATCGCCCGGATTTTCACTACCTCGGAGATCTTCTAGATGATCAGAAAGACTCGCTATACGTAGGCATCTCGCACCTGAAGCCAGCAGGAAACCAGATTGTCGCCGACCGGCTCTTCGATATTCTGCAACATCCTGTGTCTCACTAATTCGCCACCGCAACCGGAATCAAGTTTTTTCTTCGTGTACTTTTGTGACCTTTGTGGTTACCGTTTTTTGCAAACTGGGCCCCTAAAACAATTTAGACTTCGATTAAAGTCGCCGTAAATCTCGATCTGATCTTTACGAAATTCAGGAGATTGATGTCCGCTCCGCCACAACCAAGAAGCCTGATCAGCGGATTCTTCCGTTCCCTTCAATCCGCTCCAAGCAGCCCCTCGCTAGAACTCGGCGATCTATCGCTGACCTACGAACAACTCTGGAATTACGCCGGCCGCGTCACCGCGTCCCTTCAAGGCAACCTCGCTCCGTCTGAAAAAGTCGTCGCCATTCTTGCCAATCGCAGCGTCGGAGCCTACGGCGGAATCCTGGGCATCCTCGGAAGCGGCCGCGGCTACGTTCCCCTCAATCCGAAGTTCCCGCTGGAAAGAACGCTGGTCATGCTCAAGGCATCCGGCTGCAAAACCTTGGTAGTGGGACAAGAATGCGCCGCGATGCTAGAGTCGCTGCTCCCATATCTCGACCAGTCTCTGACTCTGCTCCTCCCCGATCCCGACTGGTCGCTCGAAATTCCCGCGCCTCACCGCGTCGTCTCTGTGCGCGAACTAAAGAAAATCGCCGACCCGCGCGACCCGGCAGTCGACGCAAACGACGCCGCCTATCTCCTCTTCACCTCCGGTAGCACCGGAGTCCCAAAAGGTGTGGCCGTCAGCCAATCGAATGTGGTCGCCTACATGGAATACGCCGCGAAGCGTTTTGCCATGCAACCGGGCGACCGCTGTTCGCAGAATTTCGATCTGACTTTCGATCTCAGCGTGCACGATCTCTTCACGTGCTGGGATGCAGGCGCGACGCTTTGCCCCTACGCCGAGCAGACCCTCACACCCGCCACGTTAATCGAAGAAAAAGAGTTGACCTGCTGGTTCTCGGTCCCCTCTGTAGCGATGTTCGCGTCGAAACTCGGCATACTAGATCCCGGAGCATTTCCCACTCTGCGCTGGAGCCTCTTCTGCGGAGAAGCGCTCTCTTCAACCCTGGCCGCAGCCTGGCAAGCCGCAGCCAACAATTCCATCCTGGAAAATTTGTACGGCCCAACCGAAGCAACCATCGCCATCACCTACTACCGCTGGGATCAGTCCACCTCGCCCGCGGAATGCGTGCGCGGCCTCGTTCCCATCGGCTGGCCATTCGATGGCCAGCAAGTCTGCGCAGTCGATGATGATCTAGCCCCGGTCCCAATCGGCGAAAGCGGCGAGCTTTGCCTCGGCGGCTCGCAGGTCACCCGCGGATATTTGAACGATTTTGAAAAAACCGCCAGGAGTTTTGTCCGCCTGAAACACACCGGAGACCAGATCTGGTATCGCACCGGCGATCTGGTGCGACAAGATGGGCGAGGGTGTCTCTTCTATCTAGGCCGCCGCGATTTCCAGGTAAAAGTAAACGGCTATCGCGTGGAATTACAGGAGATCGACCTGGTGTTGCGTGAGGCCGCGCGCACAGAATTGGCGGTAGCGATTCCGTGGCCTCTTTCCGATGGTTCCGCATCCGGCATCGTCGGAGTGCTATCAGGCGCGGATCCAGCCAACGATAGGCAAATTATCGCCGCCTGCGAAGCCCGGCTGCCACGCTACATGGTGCCCAACCGCATCTACCACTTCCCGCAGATTCCTCTAAACGTAAATGGCAAAATCGATCGCGGAAAAATTACCGAGATGCTTGCCAACTGGAAGCAATAACCATACGCTTCTAGTCATTGTCGGGAGCAGTATCCGGTTCGGTATTGTTGATGAAATGCTCCGCGCCATATCTCGCCGGGATGACGCTAAAGCTTCGCGGATTGCCTGGCACGAAAAATTCCATCAGATCGTCCGCATAGCTATCCGCCCACGTACCCGGCCCGATCAGGCCCAAGCCAAAATTCGTCTCGATGAATTTAAGCATGCTGCCGAAATCGTGGTTGTTGACGCTCACATATCCAGCGGGCGTATACGCCGAGACAACCAACAGCGGCACGCGGAATCCATACACGTAACTCTCTCCCCACCCATTCGGCTGCCCAATCAGGTACGGCGGAACATGGTCGTACCACCCTCCCCAATCGTCCCACGTTATGAGAATTGCCGTATTCTGCCAGTATCCACAGTTAGAGTTACCGATCGCATTTACAATCGACGCAACCCACGCTGGCCCTCCGCCCGTGTTGCCCACGGGGTGATCGGAATTCTGCCCAGTCGGCGTGACCCATGCGACATTCGCAAGATTGCACTTCCCGATGTCAGTCAGCACCTGGGCCGGCTTCAGTATCACGTTCGCCCATTCGCTGCCCGTACAACTCAGCTTTCCCGCGACTTCCGCCGCTTGGCAGATCGAACTGATCGCATTCGGAGAAGTCAAAATCGTTTTGCTATTAGCTGCGTAGTATCGCCAAGTCAGATTCGCGCCTTCGAGCCGATCAATCAGCGTAGCCGTAGTGAAGCACGGGTACATGCTGCTGTAAACGCCCTGCGGATTGATCATCTCCACAATGGTGCCGGGCGCCGACGAGCAACCCGTCGAAACACCCTTAGGATTTTCCGAGGCAAACAGATCACTGCTATTCGATGGAGCCGACGTTCCCGCAATTAGGAACAAATGCGAAGGAAAACTCGCGCCCTGATTAGTCTGAAACATCCGATTGGCAAATCCATATTGCTCGGCCAGATCGAAATATGGCTGAATGATGCCACTCGAATTATCCACATACCGAAACTGCGGATTCGCTCCCGCCACGCAACCCTTCGACAGCGTAACCGCCACCTTGTCAGAGCCATTCATCTTCCCGTTGTTATAGGCTTTCTGAAACGAAAGATGGCTGTGGCCGAGATCGTAACAATCGACCAGCCCCACCGAAGTAAAAGGCACCGTTTGGCCTTTCGAGTTCTCGCCATAGGTCTGAATGTCAACGCCCGGCTCAAACGTCGGATTGCTCCCGAACAAATTATCCGGAGTCCGGTTTTCCTGATCGATGATGACGATATGTTCGAATTGCACCTGCGCATTCGCCAATCCAACCGCGAGCACAAGATTAATAATCACAGCAACCAACAAATTCCGCGAAAGATGTCTCATGGCCCTATCGACTCGTCATCCTCTCGTTCAAGATCAACCTAAACAAAATCAGGCCTTCACCGGCTTGCCAAATTTCTCGGCGGTGGCAAACATCAGCCGCACCGTATCCATATCTTTCGCCTGCACCTTGCTCGCAGGAACCTTGCGGCCGGCGATCCTCTGAAGCTCCAAAAAAATCTCGATCAGCGCGAAAGAATCCACCAGGCCCGAAGAGACGAGCGGCGTATCCTCGTTGATCTCGCTCTTGCCCTTAATCACTTTTTCCATGATGTAGCCAATCAGTTCCTTCATCATTTCGCTCGCGCCCGCCGCTTGCTCAACTGCCATGATTCATGTCCCCAAGGTTCGGTTTGCTTTCGACTCTATTTGTCTCGTTCGATTTGAATCGACCTCACCTGTCGCGCGCATTACGGCTTCGGATGAGTGGCGAAAAAGTACCAGCGCGCCACGTCGTACTGATTCTGGTAGGAGTGCGCAATGCCCGGCTCCCAAATGAATTGGACTTCAGTATTCTGGCCCCCGGCCGCCGTTCCAAACTCCGTCCCGGCGCCCAGTCCGCTCGCTGTGCCGGTGTACTGGAAAGTCGTGGGCGTAGACGCCGTGACCAACCAAGTTCCGTTGTATCCAGACGGGGTCATTCCCGTAATTACGGCCACACCTGCAACGCCAGGATTCAAGGTGCTCGTGATCGTGACAGTCGTGCCCGATTCGCTCGCGGCTGTGATTGGCGCGCTCGGCCACTCCCCTGACGGGGACACGGTGCTCACCGCGATGTTACCCGATAGAGTGAGTGGCATTATCGGAATTACTGGATAGGGTGGAGTAGGCGCATCGTTCGCGTTGTTGGGCACGCCGGACGTACTCTCCGTCGGCGTACACAGAGTCGCCGTGGTTTGAAACACCGCGTTCTCATTGGTAAAACCATCGCCCAGAGATCCCGTCCAATAGTTGAAAGTGTCATCGGCCGAGTCCAAGGTAAAAGTAACGCCCGAATACAAGGTCGTCCCGTAGTCGCAAGGCGGTAATTCTTCATCGGTCGTACCGTGCCACTCCTGCACGGAAATATGAGCTTTCGCAGCGGCTGGCAAGGACAGCGGCGGGGGCACAGTCCCTTGCGCCGCGTTGAGTTGCCCCGAAGCGGGAACAATTGCCGCGACAATGTCCGACAGTTCGACGCCGACACGCTCGGTCATTTCCGCACCCGAGGAGAAGCCGCTAACGTACACCATTTTGGGATTCACGCTGTACTGAGCGGTCAGAACCCCGATCAGCGCTCGCAGGAAGCCGGCGTCGTCTGGACATTCGGAGTCTGCTGATTCACACCCCTCCGCGTAGGCAAATGCTCCTCCGTCCGCACCGTTCGGAGCACACAATGCGCTTCCGTCCATGCAGTACGCGTTCCAGTTCCACTGGTGCGACTTAGCGTCGTAGGTAGAAGCCGGTTTCACCAGGATAAAGCCGTACTGGTCGGCCACCGGCTGCCATCCCCAGTTCAAGCTGATGACCGCATAAGAGTCCTCGGTCGAAGTAGTTCTAGTTCCATGGAGCATTAGCAGCATGGGCGGATTCGCGGGCAGATTTGACGGCAGATATACCTCGTAATATCGCGTAACGCCATTCCAGGTCATCGTGGAATCAATAAAAGTCCCGCCGCCCACTTTCTGGCTTACTGGGTTCGAAGTGCTGCTGGTAAACGAAGTACTCCCATTAAAGGTGGCCGTAATCGTGTCCGTGCCGATCGGTAAGTTTGCCGTCGTGTAGGTAGCCACGCCGCCGGAAAGCGTAACCGTCGCCTTCTTGGTGCTGCCGTAGAAAAACGCGACCATCCCGGTGACCGTACCGCTGTACTCCGGCGTCACGCTCGCCGTAAAGGTCACGTTTTGCCCGGAATTCGACGGATTCGGCGAAGAGACCAAACTAGTACGGGTCGAGGCCTGGTCGACAACCTGGCTTACCACGTTCGACGTGCTGCTGGCGTAGGTAGAGTCGCCGCCATAAGTTGCCTTCATGATCAACGTTCCTGCCGGCAGCGTCGAGGTAGTGAAACTGGCCGAACCACCGCTCAGAGCAGCCGTTCCCCAGATTGTCGATCCCTTCAAAAACGTAACCTTCTCTCCGTTCGGAGGTGCCGGAGTGACGACTGCCGTAAACGTCACCGCCTGTCCATAGATCGATGGATTCAGCGCCGAGGAGAGCGTCGTCTGCGTCGCTGTTCCTTTAGCCAGACTCAAGCTTGAGGCTGTCCCCAACAAAATTGCCAAAACGATCTTAACGACTTTCATGCAGATTTTAGCCTCGTTTAGTCTCGTCAACGGCGAATCGGGGGGAATTGGAATCGAAGTGGAGAATGCCGGTTGCTTCACTCAAGAATAACGATCTTGCGCCGAATGTCAACACCACCGAACTCCTAGTTGAGGCTGCTGTTTATCCTTGAGTTTAGCCATTAATACTTAGTGCAATACTCCAGTGGCAAGGATGCATTTGGCGTACCACCAACCCTGCCCCGTTATAGAATTTCCCAGGTTCGACAACTTACTGAGATGAGTCTCGATAGACGGCAATTTGGAGGAGAAAATCGTTCACTTCTCGTGCCCCAATCCCCACCAGGAAGTGCAAGGGATTGCAACATTTCGTCGAGAAGTGATGAAACAGCAGGTTAACCAGCTTTCCGGCAGCCCGCATCCAACCGGAAGTATTGGCACCGCAAAAGCAAACTGACAGGCGGGCTGGCGGTCACGCCGGGCCATTTCCCGGCACTTACTCGGTCCGCCCTACCTTCGTGGGCTATCGAGGCTTTCGAATCAGAGTAAGCTACATCTCAGCGAGAGAAACGAAAGGAACAGAAGAGTTCTATGATTGGCCTGAAACTCGGGCTGTTTTCGCTCGCTGCGGTTTGCCTCACGGCAACGCTGGCGGGTTGTGGAGGGACATCCGGAAGCCCTGGCACTCCCGATTTCGCACTTTCGGCTTCACCCAGCGGCCTGACCGTCAAACAGGGCGGCGCCGCCGTCACCAGCACCATCACCGTCACCCCCGCCAACGGATTCAATGGCAGCGTCTCACTTTCAGCGTCGGGCGTGCCCACTGGAGTGACGGCATCCTTCAACCCCACCTCCACTTCCACAACCAGCACGCTCACCCTCACCGCCGCCGCAAGCGCCCCTACCGAAGGCGCCACCATAACTGTCACCGGTGTGTCGGGTACTCTGACGCATCAGAGCAGCATCAACCTCTCGGTCGGGCAAATCACCCACATAGTGATCATCTTCCAGGAGAACCGCACTCCCGATAACCTGTTTCAAGGATTGTGTACTTACACGGGAAGCCCCGGGTGCGACCCCACCGGGGCGGATAAATCTAAGTACAACATCGCCAGCCAAGGCACCACTTCCACCGGACAGGTCGTTCCCTTGACGCCAACTTCCAACGGACTCGTGACGACCTATGACCTCGGACATAGTCACTACGCGTTTCTGGACGCGTGTCAATACGATTCTTCGAACAACAGCTGTGGGATGGATGGCTCGGACTTGATTCCCTGTACTCCATCCGCGAACTGTCCCAATTTGCCGGCATTCCAGTACGTGCAGGCGTCCTACGTGCAACCCTACTTGACCATGGCCGAGACGTACGCTTTTGGCGACCAAATGTTCCAGACCAATGAGGGCCCGAGTTTCCCGGCGCACCAGTACATCATTTCCGGGACGTCGCGAATCGCGGCCACAAATCCTATCTCTGTCTCCGACAACCCAAACAAAGACACCCGTGCAGACGGTGAAACTTACGCCGGCTGCCTTGCTCCAAAGAGCGCCTATGTGCTCGGTATCGACATCAGCCAATCGAGCCCGGAGACTGCGCAGACCGAGATCGACTTTCCACTTTGCTTCGAGCACCCCACCCTGACCGACTTGCTCGATTCAGCCGCGCCACCTGTTAGCTGGAAATATTACGCACCAATGGCCGGCTCAATCTGGACTTCGCCCGACGCAATCGAGCATATGTGCCAGCCTTTTTCCGCCGATGGACACTACGACGACACGGTGTGTAATGGGCCCGACTGGACCAACCCTGACCCTAACGTCGTAATCGAAGGATCGGGCGCGCAGATCATTACCGACATCTCTGCCGGTAATTTAGCCGCCGTGAGTTGGGTAATTCCAACGGGCGCCAACTCCGACCACGCTGACAGCAACACCGGCGGAGGACCATCATGGGTGGCCAGCATCGTCAATGCCATCGGCACCAGCCAGTATTGGGCAAACACCGCGATCATTGTTACCTGGGACGATTGGGGTGGTTGGTATGACCACGTGCAGCCGCCGCTGATTCGCGATTCTTACGAATACGGCCTGCGCGTGCCCATCATTGTGATTTCGCCCTACGCGAGAGCGGGGACAATCGTTCACGATGTGAATGACTTTGGCAGCATTCTAAAGTTCATCGAAGGAGTCTTTTCGCTGGGCCAGATCGACCCGTCCGTAGGCTATGCAGACTCGTACACCACCACCGGCGATCTCTCAGGATTTTTCGACTTCAACCAGACTCCTCTTCCATTCACTCAAATCTCGGCCCCAATAAAGGCCGAACATTTCCTGAATGACAAATCCCCTCCGACTCCGCCAGACAACGATTAGCGCGTGGCGGCGATCGCGTAGGGGCAGAGCCTGCCCTGAGCTTGTCGAAGGGTGCCCTCACCTGCCCAGCGGGCGAAGCCTGCAAGCTCTTCGAGCGCGCGATGATTTTTTCTGCCCGTGCGCTACACGTCCTGCTGATAAATCTCTTCCGGAGGCGACACGGCAAGCGTCTGCTGCACCGATTGCCCCGGCAGCGACGAGTCATCAACCCGAAGCGCCCGCTTCGACATCACCACCCACAGTAAGCCGAGTCCATACACAACCCCGCCGATGAAAAGCTGAACCCCCAACTGCCGGTAATTGTGCGGCACAAACCAGCGCCGCATTAGCAAGAGTACAGCCGCCAGCGGCAAAGAAAGCAGGAACGGTAATGTATACGATTCGCGGACAAACGTCCACACCCGAAGACCAAGTTTCCTGCACAGATGCTGCGGCATAAAAAACAGCATGGTGCAAGTCAGCGGAATCGCCGTCCCCCACGCGTCCCCGAGAATTCCATAAAACCGCACAAGAATAATGCTGAGAACCAGATTGGCGATACCCTCGCCGAGCGTCACGAACGCCCAGGTGCGATGCTTGCTGATGCCGAATAACACCCGCCCGCTGGCCGCCTGCGCCCACATCAGTGTCGCCGGAATAATTAGAATCACGAGGACCGAGTAACTCGTCGCCACATATTTCTTCCCGACCCAGACCTCGATCACCGACTTGCCCAGGATCAGCAGCGTCACCGTAATTGGGAAAGCGGTAAAAGCGCACACCCGGTTGCCCGCGAGAAACACCTTGCGCAGCCGATTCGTGTTCCCCGTGGCCTCGGACTGGCTGGCGAGCGGCAGAAAATTCTGCGCCAGCGCCATCACCATTTGTTGTGCGTAACTCACAATGCGCGCGCCAATACTGAAATAAGTTACGGCAGCGGCAGAGATCATCGTACCGATCACGAGGTTGTCAGTTTTAAATTTCAGCTGCGTTGCAACCATAATGATCAGCGTGACCCCGCTGTAATTCGCCATGGTGCGAAACGTGGCGCGGTCAACGTACTTCAACCCAAAAGGAACGGGCAGGATGCGGTAGGCGATGATCCCTCGAATCACATACAGGACAATCGGGAGAAGGACGGTAATCGCGGCAATGGTGAGCAATCCCCGACCATGGCGCACCGCCAAAATAATCAGCATTAGGCGCGCGACGTCTCCAGCAATGTTGGCCCAGTTGTTGATGTAGAAGCGCTGCAACCCATCCAGGTACCCGCCCACCACGCCCAGTGGAAACCCAATCCCGACCGAAGCCCCCACCATCAGCAGCAACCATCGCGCCGTCGAATGAAATTCGGGCGGAATCTTAAAAATATGGTCCACGTAAAACGACAGGAAAACCGTGACCAGAAGGCTAAACACCCCTATGCAACTGTAGGTAAAAAGACTGGTATTGATGAGCTTGGCGAGGTCTTCGATATCGTCGGTCGCCGTGAACTTCGAGACGTAGCGGACCACGGAGGAACGGATTCCCAGGTCGAACAGACCGTAATAGCCCGTGATCGAAAAAATCAGAACCCAAATGCCGAACGCGGTATCGCCCAGCCAGTGCAGGAGGAACGGAGACAAAAACAGGCCGACCAGAACATCGAATCCCAGCGAGAACCAGCTGGATCCTACATTCGTGACAAGTTGTCGCTTGTTTATCTTAGTCATTCACCGGCAGCTCTTCTCTATTCGGTGGACTCGCTTCATGTTGATTTGCTTAGCCGATTTACTTGGGCTGATCTACTTAGGTCGCTGCGTACTAAAGTGGCTGCCCCGTCTTCACCCACGCCGGCATCACGGTGTTGTCCAGATGTCGACTCTGCAACTCGTAGCCAAGAAAATTCAATAGCGGAGCCCAAGCCGCTTCAATCTCCTCCGCCGACTGCGCCGGCAGAGTCTCTTTCCATCCCCCAGACTTGGCCGCGCGCACAAACGGTATTTCCTTGCGCGTATTCTTCGTCCCCGTCCACTGGTCGGCTTGCTGTTTTTCAAGCGTGCGCATGCGATCGGCCGAACTTCTTTCGACCGCCGCTTGCAGCCGTTCCGCATCCGCCTCAATGCCAAGAAACTCGGCGATTTTTCGAGTCTCGCCAATAGAATCCTCCAGCAGATCTTCATAACGAACGAGCAAGAACGCCGGATTGCCCTGGCGCGCCGCAATCCAACTCGCCGCATGTTCCCACCACGAACCATACGACGAAGTCTCGCCCGCAATAAAACGCTTCACAAATTGTTCCAGCGTAACCTCCGGTTCGATGTAGCGTTTCTTCAAGTCAAAATGATATTCGGAAACAGCCACGTCGCGCGGATCGCGCACCAGGTAGATGACTTTTCGAAAACGCACGTCAAACGTCTCATGGCTCTTCATCACCCGCGGCCGAGGCAGCGAGCGCAGAAACCGCTTCGACAAAACTCCCGGGGCCGGAAGCAGCCGGTTGATATTGGCGAACCCAACCGTCTCGTTCGGATACATCAAATTCGCCAGCAAAAACCGAACCCACGTATTCCCCGACTTCGGATACGACACAAGAAAAGTATCGTCAGGAAAAACAGTAAAATGCCGCCCCGCCCGGTCCAGTCCGAGCACGTATTTCACCGCGTATTTGAACTGGCCAAGCATCGTTGTGATGTTAGGTATTAGGTCTCAGGTGTTAGGAGAACCCTTGGAGTTGAATTTCCTAACACCTAAGACCTGACACCTGAAACCTCATTGCGAACTTCGTAATCTCGCTCTTGCTTCGAGGGTTGCGAACTCAATTCATATCCCAACCGCTGCATCAGCGGCCCCCACGCCGCCTCGATCCGTGCCACCATCGGAGCCGGCAACTCCGAACGCCATCCACCCGATCCAGCCGCGCGTACAAACGACAAATCCTTTCGTGATCCCTTCACCAGTTCGTTCTTGTCCGTCTGCTTCTTTTCGAGTTGCCGCATGCGATCGGCGGAACTCCGTTCCACCGCCTGCGCAATCTGCTCCAGCCCAGCCGAGAGTTGCAGAAAAGATGCGACCTTCACCAGTTCGCGGGCAGTATTCGCAACCAGATCCTCATACCGCAGCAGCAGAAACCGCGGACTCGCTTCGCTCGTATACAGCCACGTCGCAACATTCTGTCCCCACGATCCGTGCGGACAGGTTTCACCGGCAAGAAAGCGCGTGACAAATTGCTCCAACGGCGACTCGTCATCAAGCTTCCTGATCTTGCGATGATAGTGATATTGTGAGAGCACCACGTCGCGCGGGTCGCGCACAATATAAATCACTCGCGGATAGCGCGGATCAAAACATTCGTGGCTCTTGATAATGCGCGGCCGCGGCATCCGATCGAAATCCCTTTTAGGAGTGCCCGTAGGATCGGGAATCAGCCGATTGATATTCGCCCAGGTAGCGGGCTCATCCGGAAATCTCAAATTCGCCAGCAAAAATCGTGTCCAAGTATTGCCCGACTTCGGAAATGAAACCAGAAAAATATCGTCCGGAAGAATAAGCAAGCTCCGCCCCGGCCGATGCAGCCCGAGTCCGCGTTGTATCCCGGCGATGAGATGCTTGATCATTTTCCCGTCAGCTAACGCCTCGCCATCCCCGCGTGCTCAATTCCGGCTTCGACCAGATTCGGTGCGACCAATTCATAGCCTATCTCGCGCATCAGCCCGCCCCAAGCCGATTCAATCTCTGCCACGCTCGATTCCGACAACTCCGTCTTCCACCCGCCCGCCTTGGCCGAGCGCACAAAAGGCTTATCCTGCCGCGTCTCCCGCGTCGACGACCACAAATGCGCCTGCTTTTTTTCCAGTTCGCGCATCCGGTCCGCCGAACTCTGCTCGATCGCTAACGCAAGCCTCTCAGGACCAGCCGAAATCCCCAGAAAAGCCGCGATCCGCCCCATCTCTTCCATCGGCTGCGATTGCAGCGCTTCATATTTCACCAGCAAAAATCGCGGATCGCCGCGCCGCGCATAAAACCAAGTCGCCGCATTTTCAAACCACGTTCCATAAGGATGGTTCAGTTCGCCGCGCACAAAGCGCGAAACAAATTGTTCCTTCGGATAATCCTCGGCAATCGCGCGCCGCTTGATATCGAAATAATATTCCGAGAGCACCACATCCCGCGGATCGCGCACGATATAAATTACCTTCTGATACCGCGGATCGAAATACTGATGACTCTTCAGCATGCGTGGCCGCCGAGCCCGCTCCAGATCGCGCTTCGACATCGCCTCCGGATCAGGCAGCAGTTCGTTGATATTAGAAAAATCAGGATTCTTTTCGGGATAAACCAGATTCGCGATCAGAAATCGCGTCCACGTATTCCCCGACTTCGGATAGGAGACAAGAAAAATATCGTCAGGAAAAACCCGCAGATTGCGGCCGGGAGAGTGCAGGCCGAGAAAATATTTTCCTCCCGCGATCAGACGCTTAATCATCCCAATGCCCACACGCCCAAAATGATGATAACGATGATGACGGCCGTTCCCGCTCAACGTTCACGCCCACGCCCCATGCCGCATCCTGTTCCAAAACGCCAGAAATTTTCCGGTCGCGCTCGGCGCAATCCCCAACCCCAGTACAGTGAGACTCAACGTCGATTTGTGCAGATACCCATTCGCCTCGGCGATCAACTCACGCGCCTTATCAAACTGACGTTCTCCCAGCTTGCACTTGCCCTCTTCAAGCAGATACCGCGCTCGAATTTCCGCCGCCCGCCTGTCGACCACCGCGCGATCCGTGTCCTGCAAAGGCAGCGTCTGCTTAAACTTCTCCAGAATACTCCAATAAGCCTCGGCCATTTTGGCTCGAGACTGGCTCAGCGAACCTGGTCTGCCAATAAACAGTCGGGCCTGCACAGTGCGGCTGTAGCCGATCTTCGCCCCGCTGAAAGCCGTCCGCACCCACAAATCATAATCGTCGCAACGCGGAAGTTTTTCATCGAACAACCCGACATCAATCAATCTCTGCCGGCGCGCCACCACCGTCGAAATCGGAATCTGGCATCGCTCCACAATCAATGCATCGAACGTAGGGAGCCCATTCGACGGACACCTCTCCATAAATTCCTGCTCGTGCGCCGGATCGCCAATCAGCAAAGCATTCGCATAAACCAAATCAAGCGCCGGATCGTCCGCCACTAATTTCATCTGCCCCGCGAGATGATTCGGCAGCCAGGTATCGTCGCTATCAAGAAACGCGACCCACTCCCCACGCGCCTGCCGAATCGCATTATTCCGCGCTCCCGCCGCCCGCTTGTTCTCCTGCTTGATGTAAACGATTCGCTGCATGTAAGGTTGCAGCACCTTCTCCAACTCCGGAGTATCCGGAGAGCCGTCATTCACGACAATGGCCTCGAAATCCGTAAAAGTCTGCGCGAACACGGAATCCAGGCAAGCCGCAATCAGGTCGGCTGTTTTATAGCTCGGAATAATGATGCTGATCTTCGGCGCCGCGTTGGTTTCGATGGCTGGCATACTCTCGCTTGCGACTTATCTTACGAGCCCTTTGTTCAGGAACTGTGAAACACCAGTTCCTCTTCCCCGGCGACAATGTTGTTCGCCGCTTCCACTCCCATCAGCACGGAGTGGTCCATATTTCCAATTTCATACCGCCACGCCCCAAATCGCCCGCGCGAATAAATTCCCTTTTCAAGCAATGCTGGCTGCAAAATCCCAAGCGCATGATCCCGCCCCAGCGTCGGTATCGGATACGAGTACGCAATCACCCGATGATAGCGAGACACAACGCGCTGCCGGTCCGACTCCTCCAGCATTTTCGCCCGAATAAGCCCGCCAATCACCTGATCGAGCACCCGCTCTGGATCAGGCGTCTCCCCCACTCGAAACGACATTTCGCACATCAGCGAACTATATTTCTCGGTATCGCCGCCGGGAACATTGTTCGGCGAGTAGTGAGAAAAATACGTCGCCCGATAACAAGGCATCGCCGAGTCAGTGAAATATATCCAGCACCGCCCAGTCTCGATTTTCTTTCTCAGCCCCAAACCAAGCACGAGCAAATTATTGTGCTCTAGGCCCGCAGCTGCTTCCCGCAACTCCTCGTCCACCGGACGAATCATGTACGCGAGCAAATCGAGCGGTGCCGTCGAAATGAGAACGTCGTAGTTATCGCCACTCCCATCCTCAAAAGAAACGCGCCGTCGCGCAACATCGACCTCGGCCAGCTTCTTTCCAGGGTGAATCTTTGCTGGAAACTGCTCCGCCATGCGCCGGTAGATCTGCCCCGTTCCCCCATGCAGCGGAAACTTAAACTTGCTGTTTGGTCCCCAACCCACATCGTCGCGCTCATACAACACATTTTCCAGCAGCCTCTTGAAATCGACCACTGCCACGCGATCCGCAATCCACGACTTCGACATCTGCTCCAGCGGAGTCGTCCAGACCTTCGAGTTATACGGAAACATAAACGCTTCCGCGATGCCCTCGCCAAAAGTTCCGAGCGTCCAGTCGCGAAAATTCTTAGCGTCCCGCCCGCCACCATTAGCCGCAGCCTTCGCCGCACCCAGCAGGCACTTCACCTGCACATCCTTAGGCAGATACCGCAGGTTGCTCTGAAAAGGATACGGCACCCACGAATCATCCCCCTGCACAATCCAACTCTCGCGGATCCGCTCGTGGACCTCTTTCCCGAGCATCTTGTCGATCAAATTATCGAAGTATGGATAATGCGAAAAAATAACGTGCCCGCCCTCGTCCCACACAAACCCATGGGCATCGATATGCGAGGTCGAATGCCCGCCCACCTCATCCGACTTTTCATACAGAACCCAGTTGTCGTAGCCCAGTTCGTTCAAACGGTAGGCCGCGCCGAGTCCAGTCGGTCCCGCTCCGATGATGACAATTTTCTTGCTCGCCATAATTTTAGTGTGGGATTGTCTATCTCTTATCTTTCGACCCGGCAAACCGGCGGGATTCGCCGAATTGAACGATGTACCATCGACTCCATGGGGACCAGCTCTTCAAATCGGACATTCCACATGCCAGATTCCACAGAATCGCCGGAGGAGTAAATAAATTGTAGCATAGCGATTTTGGAGCTTTTTTCGTACCTCGATGCGCGATGGTTCCCGAAGTAACCCGAGATATGTGGGCCGATTTGGTATTCGCTTCGTGAACCTTAGTGGCCTTCGTGGTCAACGCTCTTGACGGCTCGGCTGAATCGCCCGCCCCGCCGCGATCCATCCCGGCAGAGCTACAATCATTCCTGCCATGGACAACAAAGCCATCGCCGGAATTCTCTACGAAACCGCCGACCTCCTCGAAATCGACGGCCAGGATTCCTTCCGCATCCGCTCCTACCGCAACGCCGCCGAAGCCATCGAAGCCATGCCGCAACAAGTAGCCAGCTTAATCGACGAGCCAAAGAAGCTGCTGGCTGTCCCCGGCATCGGCAAAGGAATGCTCGCCAACTTAAAGCATCTCTTCGAGTTGGGAACCGTCGAAGTCCACGCCGAACTGCTAAAGAAATATCGCCCCTCCATGCTCGAACTCCTGAAGATACAAGGCCTGGGCCCGAAGACCATCGCCCTCATCTGGAGCGCCCACCAGGTTTGCGATCTAGACGGAGTAGAAAAACTGGCGCGCGAAGGAAAGATTCGGGAACTCCCTCGCATGGGCGAAAAGCACGAGCAAAAGCTCCTGAAAGCAATCGAAGACTATCGCCGCATCGGCGGCCGCTTCCTACTGGATACCGCCGAACAGCTAGCCGAAAAACTGGTCGCTCACCTGCTCGAAGCTCCCGGAGTAGAAAAAGTCACACCCGCCGGCTCCCTCCGCCGCGGACGCGAAACCGTGGGCGACCTCGACATTCTCGTCACCGGCAAGGCCTGCGCCGACCCTGAGGCCCGCCAGAAAATGGCCGATCATCTTCTCCGCTTTCCCGGACTCATGGAAGTCATCGGTCAGGGCGAAAACAAAATCAGCTTCCGCCAGCGCAACGGCATTCAAGTCGATGTCCGCCTCCTGCCGCCCGAATCCTTCGGCGCTGCCATGCAATACTTCACTGGCTCAAAAGCCCACAACGTCGCGCTCCGCCAGCGCGCCCTCAAGATGGGTTACACCCTCAACGAATACAGCCTCGCCGACCTCGAAACCGAGAAGCCCGTAGCCGGCAAGAGCGAAGAAGAAATCTACGCCAGGCTCAAACTCGACTTCATCCCTCCCGAACTGCGCGAGAATCTGGGCGAAATCGATGCCGCCGACAAGCACACCCTGCCCCAGCTCATCGATCTTCCCGACATTCAAGGTGACGTCCATATGCACACCGTCGAGACCGACGGCCGCAACACCATCGAAGAAATGGCCGAAGCTGCCCAGGCGCGCGGCTACCAGTACATGGCCATCACCGATCACTCGAAGAATCTGGCCTTCGCAAATGGCCTCACCGATGAGCGCGCCCTGGCTCACATCGAACGAATCAGAGCCGCCGAGAAAAGCATCAACGAAAACAGTAAGAAGCCGATCCGCATCTTCGCCGGTATAGAAGTCGACATTCTCGCCGACGGCTCTCTCGATCTCTCCGACTCCGTACTTGAGCAACTGGATATCGTCATCGCCAGCGTCCACTCTCATTTCAATCAGGATCGCGACACCATGACCGAGCGCCTGCTGCGCGCCGTCGCCAATCCGAATACATCCCTAATCGGCCATCCCACCGGGCGCCTGCTGCTGCGCCGCGACGCCTACGCCTTCGATCTAGACGCCGTCCTCAAAGCCGCAGCCAAGCACAAAGTCGCCATGGAGCTCAACGCCTATCCCGACCGCCTCGACCTGAGCGACGTCCATCTGCGTCTAGCCCGCCAGCACGGAGTGAAGATCGTCATCAACACCGACTCTCACCACACTTCGCATCTTGAAAAGATCCGCTATGGCGTAACCCAAGCCAGGCGTGCATGGCTCACCAAAGAAGATGTGCTCAATACCCTGCCGCCACAGAAATTTGCCCAGGCGATGAAGCACGGCTGGTAGTAGTGTAATCGCGATATTTCAACAAATTGACCTTCGAATCCCTCCACCGACCTTTGTGCGGGTGGATCTCAGGCCGAACTATCGCCTCGATCTTCCTTGCCCAACTTGCCGCTGAGCTGCTCCGCAGCTTGCTGATAGTCGTTAGCCGCGCCGACAACTTTCAGTCGCCGGAGGAGATCCTCGGGCGAAATCAGCAATTCGTCGCTGAAAAAGCGCCAGTCGTCTCCGATGACGTCTGCCTCCCTTTCTCGGGCCAGCGTGATCGCAACGGCCGCTCCCAACGCAAACTCAAGATTGCTGCGCGTGAAAGCCATCATCACGCTCACACGCGTACTGGGCTTACTCAAAGCGACCGTTTCGGGTTCGCCTGCTATCGAGATCAGAAACAGAGGCGACGTTTCGTCGCATAACTCGTCGCTGGATACTGTCTCGCGCCGCCCGTTCTCAAGCGCCTCTAACGTGAGTTGAGGAGTTGAGACAAGGCCGAGAATTTCTGCCAGCACGGCACGGGCCTTTGGCAACAGTGGCCGCAGGTGAACCGACCGTCCTACATCGATATTAATATCTATGGACAAGATGGACTCTCATTGATGCGTTTTCAATCATTGACCCCCAGGCCTGCCCCCAATGAGTGAAATCGCGATTTTCACTGATCAACACTTTCCCGATTGGCAAAAAATCGGTCCGCCCCTTGGGCTCAAAGTTACCTCAAAGGCGACTTCTTATGCGGTTCTCCGGAAGTAGAATGGACTCGATACCCTCACAAGACGGATACTGTAGTGAGCAATCGTGAACTTCTTCAGCAGGGTTTCTGGCTCACGCTCTCGAAATGATGGCAAGTCACGGCGTCCTCTGTGGCCGGTCGTTTCCTTCTTGCTGTTCTGCATCGTCTTCTTCGGCTACCGTGCGGCTGTTGAGAACGATTCGGCGAGCAGACAACAAACGAGCTTCGGGACTATCGTTCAGTGCGAACAGCGCGGCCGTGGAAACGAAAACTACTGTGACTACACGTTTCCAGTTGGCGATGGACAATACGCTGGTGTCAGTATCGCAGAGCAGGGACTTAGATTCGGCCAGACGGCGATGGTTTATTACGACAGCCAAGACCCCCGGGTTAGCGCTCTTGAGGACTTCTCTGAACAGAGCCGCAAGAGTATGCGTTTCGTCTACTTCCTCTTGTTAGCCCTTGCCGCTACCGTCGCGTTCATCCTTTGGGACAGGGCACCCAATCGGCTCTAGTCACATTCAGGACAGTAATTCACCGGACGGGCACTGAGTTAGGCGCAGCCTTATCTGGACGGCACCTGCCTTAGTTCTAAAAATCAGGCGATCACGCTCATTGACCGTTGGTCATGTAAAACCATACTAGCGTATGGCTCTCTGGCACACGCTCCTCGGGCAATCCCAACGCTGCGGCGATCTTCTCCCTCGTAGCGCCGTCCTTGCGCATCTTGCGCACGAAAGCCGCGTAGTGGCTCGGTTTTACTTGTTTTGAAACGGCACGGCTTGAGCCGCTGAGGAAATGCACTTTCAAAAATATTGGTTACGAAAGTGAGGAGGGCCGCTCCGCATCGCCTTCTTCAACACCCAATAACAGCTAAAATCAAGTACTTAGGACGGCTGCAACCATGATCGGCATTAAAAGCGCCTTCGCCCGAAAGGTCGAGCGCGAGATCGGTGTGAGTTGCAAAGTCCCTTCCCCAACACGGGTGGAATGTTGCATTTGTTTTCACATTCGGCGCCCTCGCTCGAACCAAGACCACCAGTCATTTCAATCGCACCCGTTTTTCAATGGTTTACGAATGGAGCGGATCAGCTATTCGGAAGGGCAATTGCTCGTTTATCTTTATATTCGGTATTCGATGGAACTTAGTTCTTGGAACTCAAAGTGAACCTGCCTGCCGGACCACCCCCCTCGCCATGAGCGGGTCCGCGGTAAAAATAAGAAATCAGAAAGGTATAAAGGGATGAGCCGCAACGATATCAATACCAAGCAAAATCTTGAAGTGAACCTCGGGAGGATTAAGGACTTGACTGCTTCGACCAGCCATCTGATTGCCCCGCACGGGGGAGAACTAATTCAACTGCAAGTCACACCCGACCGCGCCCTCGAACTGAAGGCGCAATCCCGGGAATGGCCCTCATGGGACCTGACTGCGCGCCAGCTTTGCGACCTCGAACTTCTGCTGAGCGGCGGCTTCTCGCCGCTGCGCGGATTCATGAACCGCGCCGACTACGAAGGCGTCTGCCACAACATGCGCCTCGCTGACGGTACCCTATGGCCGATGCCAATCACCCTCGACGTCAGCGAGGATTTCGCCAAGAAACTGACTCCCGGCAGCAGCAAGATCGCCCTGCGCGATCCCGAGGGCGTGATGCTAGCCGTCCTCCATGTCGAGGATGTCTGGCAGGCCGATCGCAAAGCCGAAGCTCAAGCCGTTTTTGGCTCCGTCAGCAGCGCTCACCCCGGCTCCGACTACGCCATCAACAAGTCGCACCCGTGGTACGTAGGCGGCAAAGTCGAAGGACTGCAAAATCCGTCGCACTATGATTTCCGCTCGTTGCGCCTGACACCGGCTGAACTGCGCGCCGAATTCACCCGCGTCGGCTGGACCCGTATCGTCGCCTTCCAGACCCGCAATCCTATGCATCGCGCCCACGTCGAACTCACCATGCGCGCCGCCAAGCAGGTCGAAGCCAATCTGCTCATCCATCCGTCCGTCGGCATGACCAAGCCCGGCGACGTTGACTACTTCGTCCGCACCCGCTGCTATCAACTCTTGCTCGCGAAATATCCGCACGGCACCGTGAAGCTCTCCATGCTTCCTCTTGCCATGCGCATGGGCGGACCGCGCGAAGCCATCTGGCACGGCCTCATTCGCAAGAATCATGGCTGCACCCACTTCATCGTCGGCCGCGATCACGCCGGTCCGGGAAAAGATACCGACGGCAAGAATTTCTACGGCCCCTACGATGCTCAGGAGCTCTTCAAGAAACACGAGAGCGAAATGGGCGTCAAAATGGTTCCCTTCCAAATGATGGTCTATCTCCAGAATGAAGACCGCTACGTCCCCGCCGACGAAGTTCCGCAGGGCGCAAAAGTGCTCGACATCTCAGGCACCGAACTCCGCCAGCGCCTCAACGAAGGCCGCGACATTCCGGCCTGGTTCACCTACCCGGAAGTCGTAAAGGAGCTGCGCCTCAGCTATCCTCCACGCGATAAGCAGGGCGTCACCATCTTCTTCACCGGCCTTTCAGGTTCAGGCAAGTCGACCATCGCCAACGCGCTGATCACCAAGTTCCTCGAAACCGGCGGCCGTCCGGTCACTCTGCTCGACGGCGACCTGGTGCGCAAGAACCTGTCCTCCGAACTCGGCTTCTCCAAGGAGCATCGCGACATCAACATCCGTCGGATCGGCTACGTCGCCTCCGAGATCACCAAAAACGGCGGCATAGCGATCTGCGCTCCCATCGCTCCTTACGAAGCGACGCGCAAAGCAGTTCGCCAGATGATCGAACCCTTCGGCGGCTTCATCCTCGTGCACGTCGCCACTTCGATCGATGTCTGCGAGCAACGCGACCGCAAAGGCCTCTACGCCAAGGCCCGCGCCGGCCTCGTCAAGGAGTTCACCGGCATCTCCGATCCCTACGAAGTGCCGGCTGACGCGGAAGTGGTCATCAACACCGCCGAACTGAGCCCCGAGGAAGCTGCGCAGACCATCATTCTCCACCTCGAGCGCGAAGGCTTCATTGGCGCCAACGGCAATAACTAATCGCAGTTTAGGGCTCTCAGTTCCCGATTCTCAGTGTTTATATTTCGTTGAGAACCGGGACTGGGAGCCAGAAGTTCGCAAACGAAAATGTTGATGTCGATAAAGTCGATTATTACTATGGGCTTTGTGCGATAATGTTTCGTTTTTTCTCGGTTCCTTAACCTATCTTTGCTTTACTGGAACTGAGAACCAGCAATCGGGAAGTGTAGAGAACGGCATGGAATTCTTGCTGCTAAAGGTGCTGATCGGCTTCATCGTAGGAACGCTGATCGGACTCACGGGACTGGGTGGCGGCGTTTTGCTCCTGCCCATGCTTATCTTTGGCCTCCACGTCCCCGCCATCACCGCAGTCGGCAGCGACGCCCTGTTCAACTTTTTCACCAAGATCCCCGCCAGCCTCATGCACCTGGTGGCCAAGAAAACCGTGCGCAGAAAAGTCGTCCTCGCCATGGCCGTCGGCAGCATTCCCGGCTCTTACCTGGGCGTCACTTTCCTCGTGCACCTGCGCCACGTCTACGGCAACGGCGTCAACGATTTCATCAAGTCCGCAGTCGGACTGCTTCTCGTCTTAATCCCGACGCTATTACTTTTTCAAGGACGCATCGAAGATCATCTCGCCAATCGCCCGCCTACCATGAAATCCTTTGCCGGCATGAGCATCATCGGACTCGTCGGCGGATTCCTCGTCGGGATCACTTCCGTCGGTTCGGGCAGTATCATTATGATGTTGCTTCTTTTGTTCTATTCCTTCCCGCCGAAAGTCATGGTCGGCACCGACATCGCCCACGCCGTGATTCTCACCGGCGTTACGAGCCTGTTGCACTGGCGCGCAGGCAACGTTGACCCTCATCTCGTCATTTCCCTGCTCATCGGCTCCATCCCCGGCGGCATTCTCGGCTCCCAGCTAAGCACACGCGTTCCCGTCCTCTGGCTGAGAAGAATTCTATGTACCGTCTTGCTGATGACAGGAGCAAGAATGCTGTGGGCGTGAAATAGTATCCGGTAGCCAGTACCCAATGGGCCTCCGGTCTGACTTCGCTGCTGGGTACTGCGTACTAGGTACTGGGTACTTCTTCAGGAGCACAAATTGACCTCACGTGAAAACCAAGAAACCCTCGAACGCATCCACGCCGCCCTCGAGGCCGCCCGCGAAGTTCTCAACCGCTTCACTCCCGGCGCCATCGAAACCGAATACAAGGTCGGACACGATCCCGTAACCGAGGCCGACCGCGCCGTTGACGCCATTCTCCGCAAAACTCTTCTGCGCACCCACGAGGGCTGGCTCTCAGAGGAAACGGTCGACGATTTCACCCGCCTCAATAAGCAGCGAGTCTGGGTCGTCGATCCTCTCGATGGCACGCGCGAATTCGTACAAGGCATCCCCGAGTTCTGCGTCTCCATCGCCATGGTCGAAAACGGAATCCCCATAGCTGGCGGAATCTGCAATCCGGCAACCGACGAACTCATCCTCGGTTCGCGCGAAGACGGCGTCACCTACAACGGCCAGCCCGCGCAACCGAGCCAGCGGAAAGATCTTCGCGGCGCCCTCGTCCTTGCCAGCCGTAGCGAAGTCAAACGCGGCGAGTGGAAACAATTCGAATCCGCGGAATTCAACATTCGTCCCATGGGCTCCGTCGCCTACAAACTAGGATTAGTCGCCGCCGGACGCGCCGATCTCACCTTCACCCTTGTCCCCAAAAATGAATGGGACGTCGCCGCCGGCGCCGCTCTGGTAGAAAGCGCCGGAGGCTGGACGTTAAAGCTCGATAACTCGCCTCTGCGTTGTAACCAGAAAGATCCTCTGATCTCCGGCCTGCTCGCCGGCGGCCCATTCCTTCGCGACCCGCTCTTCGCGCTGCTCGACCGCCACTCCCATCCCATAGCCGCCGACCGCCAGCCCTAGCGGTCTGCGGGACAATCTTGTCATGACGAGCGTAGATTGAGCTTCGCGAATGCGAAGCTCAACCGCAGTTGAAGCACCCCTATAGCGCCCTAACTTTTTAACCTGCTACAACAGACGGCATAATCTCTCGTCCTGAAATACTCGCACCCACCCGAACTTACTCGCCAAGACTCTTCATAGTTACTCCTCCAGTTACTTTCGTTTTCTCCGTCTGCCTCACCTTCTATTGATCTCTCGCATCTGCAATATCACCAAACCGCCTGCCCCGCACGCCTTTTGCTAAGTTCCTCGCCGCCAACACCAGCGGCCACTACACTCCGCGAATCTGTACATGCCGCGGCCGAGTGTACTTACGCGTCCTAAAATGCACTTCTGGTATCTGTGAACCCTATACCCATCTCGATACATTCACCGTGAGGACAATCGACTAGTCCCCCACTTCGTAAGGTCGAGGGCTCACAATGTCTGAAACAGATTATGTTCTGTTAGAGACTCATTCCAGATCTTCGCGGGCGCAGGTAGAGTGCCTGGTCTTATCGGCTCTGCTGTTGGCACTTGTATTCACCACCATCTCTTGCGGCAACGTCGCGCAAGCCGCAGGACCCCAGAAACAGCTGGCCCTCTACGGCAGTCTTCCCGCCGGAACCGTCAGTCAGTCTTATAACGCCGTCTTGACCGTCACCGGCGGAAACTCACCCTATTCCTTCTCGTTAAAATCCGGCACCCTGCCCCCGGGCATCAGCTTGAACACGACCACCGGCGGGCTCTATGGCAAACCGACGACTCCGGGTACGTTCGCCTTTGAAGTCGCAGTCAGCGATGCCTTGCTCCACGAAGAAGGTATCCGCTCTTTCGCGGTTTCGGTCGCTAATGGGGTTGGAGGCGGAGACGTAAGCGTCAGCGTCTCCCCAACCAGCGCCACTCTGCTTTCGATGCAGACGGAGCAGTTCACCGCCCGAGTCGGCGGAACTTCCGACACTGCCGTGACCTGGTCGGCAACTACCGGCTCAGTCAGTGGCAACGGTCTTTACACCGCGCCGACGGTCAGCAAGCAAACCGACGTAGTCGTCACCGCAACCAGTGTTGAGGACTCCTCGAAATCAGCGAGCGTGTCTGTCACAGTCAATCCAGCGAATCAGCAGCCCCTGCAAATCACCACCAGCGGTACTCTTCCGCAGGGCCAGCAAGGCAACACTTATAGCGACGCTTTCACAGCCAGTGGCGGCTCCACTCCCTATAGTTGGAGCGTTTCCGCCGGCACCACTCCTCCAGGTGTCGCCCTGAACGGCAACGGTAATTTTGCCGGAATGCCCACTGCCACCGGCACATTCAGCTTCACCGTCGTGGTAACGGATGCCAGCAGCAAAACCGCGTCCGGCAGTTTCAGCGTCAACGTGGCGGGCGGTAGCGGTTACGACGGCCCGGCGCAACTGCCCATAGCGACGGTACCCAGTGCCATGTCCGACACGCCCGCGCCAGGTTCTGTGATTAACGTCAACGCTGGCGGCAATCTCCAGACTGCCCTGAACAATGCGCAGTGTGGTGACGTAATCCAACTTCAGGCGAGCGCAACCTTCAGCGGTCAATTCACCGTTCCCGCCAAGAACTGCGACACCAACCATTGGATCTGGGTCCGCACCAGTTCTCCAGATAGCGCTCTCCCCGCCGAGGGTCAGCGCGCCACGCCTTGCTATGCCGGCATCGCTTCTCTCGAAGGCCGCCCGCAATATCCCTGTGCCAACCCGAAAAACGTAATGGCCAAGGTACAGATCACAAATCAGGGTGATGGTCCCTTTCAGTTCGCAGCCGGTGCAAACTTCTATCGCTTCATCGGTCTCGAAGTAACTCGTCCCGCCGGAACCCCCGGGCTCGCCCAGCTTTTCTCGATCCAGAAGGGCGCGACCGCCGATCACATAGTCATTGATCGCTCATGGCTGCACGGCGCAACCCAGGATGAAACCAACACCGGCGTCAACGTAAACGGCATGTCGAATGTCGCCGTCGTCGACTCATACTTCAGCGATTTCCATTGCATCTCGAAGACCGGGCAGTGCATTGATTCCCACGCCGTCGCCGGCGGCATAGGCAACACGCAAGACGGTCCATTCCTCATTCAAGATAATTTCCTCGAAGCTTCAGGCGAGGCCGTCATCTTTGGCGGAGGCGCAGCCACCACCACACCAACCGACATCACCATCACCGGCAACCACTTCTGGAAGCCGTGGCAGTGGATGCAGGGCAACACTCCCTACGTCGGCGGACAAAACGGCAATCCGTTCATAGTCAAGAACCATCTCGAACTGAAAAATGCCGTTCGCGTCCTGATCGAGGCGAATCTCATGGAGAACAGCTGGGGAGGTTTCAGCCAAACCGGTTACGGCATTCTGCTCACGCCCAAGAACCAACATAGGCCCGACGGCTCTAACGTGTGTCCGCTGTGCCAGGTCACTGATGTCACCATCCGCTACGTGCACGTATCGCACGCCGGCGGCGGAATTCAAATGGCCACATCCATCTCCGGAGACGGAACTGGCGGAGGTGCCGCTCTAGCCGGCACGCGCTGGAGCATTCACGATGTCGTCCTCGACGATCTGAACACCAAGTATGTCGGCCCTGGAACCGCGTTTGAGTTGACCAACACATGGCCGACCAATCCGCTCAACACCGTCACCATCAATCACGTCACCGGGTTCCCCGACCCCTCCAGTCACTTGATCGTTTTGGGCAACCAGACCCCAACCGCCCCGATGTATGGATTGGTCTTCACCAACAATCTGACTCTCACCGGGCAATATCCCATCTGGAATTCGGGAGGCGGTCAGGCGAACTGCGCCGTCCATGACGTGCCCATCACCAGCATCGGCAATTGCTTCGCCACCTTTACCTTCGGCAACAACGCCCTGATCGCTTCGCCGCCGAAGTTCCCACCATCCAGCTGGCCTTCGCACAACATGTTCCCGCAAACTGTCGAAGACGTTCAATTCGTCAACTTCAACAACGGCAGCGGCGGAAACTACGAACTCCAGTCCAGCAGCCCCTACAAAAACAAGGGCATCGACGGCAAAGATCTCGGTGCCGATATGGCTGGCCTGAACGAAATGCTGGCCAACGTTCAATAAAGATTCAACGAATAAAACAGGGTCCGCGGTTCACCGTGGACCTTTTCTTTCTTGGCTTGGGAGTACCCTTCACATCCCCTCAATCTTGTCATGCTGAGCGGAGTTTGAGCTTCGCGATGCGAAGCTCAATCGCAGTCGAAGCACCCCTACAGCACCGAAACTTTCCCACGCGCGATGGCAGGAGAAAGGATGTCAATAGGGGCAGATGGCTCCCAAAAGCCTGAAGCCAGCGCCTCATCCCACCGGCGGACGATTCCCCAGCCGATCCAGCTCAATCCGCGAAGGAATCGCGCGCCCATGGCGCAGCGCCTGATACACCCAAGCAAATAGCGCCGAGTTGATCATGCAGAAATAATAGGGCAGCCGCAGAACCTTCGGCCGAAGACTGAAGATCGAGCCCAACCCAGCCAGCCCATAAAAAATGCCCTGCCCAACCAGCAACCAGTTGTAAGGAAATTGTCCCCGCAGCATGATATTCGCGATAAGCGCGATGACCATGAACACCGGCACAATCAAGCGTCCTGTCTTATGCGAGAGCAGGCAGAAGAGAACAAACGGCCGCGGCGGCCAGAGCAGCCCTTTAATCTCCCGCAGCTGCTCGATGTTACCGGCGGTAATCCGCACCCGCCGCGAAAATCCTTCCATCTCATGCGCCTCTTCATAAGCCACAGCCCCCGGCTCATAAGCCACGCGGTGTCCGCGTTCCAGGATGCGCATCGGAATCGTGAAGTCGTCGTTGATCGTATTCTCCGAAGGAAACGGATAGAACTCGCGCCGTATGGCATAAAGCGATCCATGCGCGCCAGTAAACGCGCCGAGCTTTGCCTCTTGCACCTTGAGAAAAGTTTCGTACTTCCAATAAAGATCCTCTTGCGCGCCCAGCTGCGCCTGATCTTTTTTAAGCAGCCGGTAAACTCCACTGGCCGCCCCGACCTGAGGATCGTTAAAGCTCTGCACCAACACCCGAAGCGAATCCGGAGCAAGCATGCTCGATGCATCCGAAAAAGCAACGATGTCTCCGCGCAGCTCTTTCACTGCATCGTTCAGAACCGCCATCTTGCCGCGATTTTGTTGGTAGTTGAGCAGGCGAACCTGTCCGCCATCGCTCTCGGAAGCTCCAGCGAACGACCGCACAATCTCCGCCGTCGCGTCCTTCGATCCGTCCGAAGCAATCACCACCTCGAGTTTGTCGGCCGGGTAATCGAGCGCGACGCTGTTGCGGATTTTGTCAGCAATGACCGCCGCTTCGTTATACGCGGCAACCAGCAGCGAAACCGTAGGCTCAACCGGTTGCTGCCGCGGTGCGCTCGGAAACATCGCTTGCAGCGCCCATAGAAGCAAGGGATAACCAAAATAGACGTAGACCGTAAACCCGGCTGAGATCCAGAACAGGAGTTTGGCCATCGTCTTTAGGTCGCAACCACCGAAGACTTGACGCAGTGCAATTGCCCAAGTATCTCGCGCGAATCCACGCGGAAGCCCGCGCTCTTCAAATAATCTTCAACCTGCGCCAGATGGAAGAAATACACCGGACACCCGTCCGCCTTCAGCCGCACCTTGCGAATCGCAGCCCGCAAAGTCGCTGCCCGCGGCCACGCCGACAAGAAAGTAGTCTTGGTCAAGCTGCGAATCACCTGCAGTCGCGGCATCGGGTCGGCAACGTAATCCCAGAATCCAATCGCGATCACCAGATCAAACTTCTCGTTCGTCTTCCAATCCAGCACATCGCTCAATACAAACTTGCAGCGATCCGTGACTCCCTCTTTTTCGCAAAGCTGCGCGCCCAGCTTGAGCATGTCCGGTGCAAAGTCGACGCCCGTAACCTGAGCGCCGCGTTTGGCGAGGCTAGCGACAAAGCGCCCCGATCCGCAACCAATGTCGCAAATCTTCATCCCGGTCAGGTCACGCGGGCCGGCCTCGCGCATCACCCACTCATAGCGCTCGTAGATATCGCGCCGCAGCCATCGATCCAGCCCGCGCGAGATCGGGTTCTTCTTGCCCGTATAAATGGCGTCGAAGTCATAAGCGATGTCGTTCCAATACTTCGCTATCTGCTCGGTTTCGTCAGTTCTTGTGGTTGTTGTTCCATTCATAAAAGTCAAAATCCTTGGCCGTATCGGCGAGTCCGCTTTCGCGGAAACTAGTGTATTTTCCTGCTTGCAGCACGCTCTCAAACCGGTCCAGCGTCTGCGATAAATTCGTATAGTGCCGTAGCCGTGAACTCAGCCGCCCCGGCAATCGCGGCTGCTCCGCGTCAATTTCCCACGGATGTATATAAACCACAATCGGCAAACCTTCTTTTTCCACCCGCTTCAACCCCAACCGAGTGTAAATCCGCGGCAGCAGCCGAAGATAGCCTCCGCCGCCCACCGGCATATTATGACCCGCTATGCGAAACGTAGTAATGGGAAACTCGGTCAGCGGTCCCGAAGGCGTCTGAAAACGAAATGGCGACCGCGGCGCTCCCGGCATGCCATAGCGATCATGATGAATCGGAAAAATACTGGAGTCGTAAGTGAACCCAAGCTCCGCCAGTATTTCCAGCGCCCACACCGAACGATCGATCACCGAATATGTCGGCGCCCGATACCCATTCACCGCCTGTCCCGCAACCTGTTCGATGATGTCCTTCGCCCGCCGCGTATCTTCGCGAAACTCTGCTGGCTCAAGCTTGTAGATCAACCGATGCCAATAAGAATGGCAAGCCAACTCATGCCCGCCAGCAGCAATCTCCCGCACCAGCCCCGGAAAGCGCTCCGCCACCCACCCCAGCACAAAGAACGTCCCATGCACATTCAACGCGGCCAGCGATTCCAGCAGTCGCTGCGTATTCGGCACCACTCGGGTCGCGTAACTATCCCAGCGCCCACGGTCAACCACCTCGGAAAACGACTCCGCGTGGAAATAGTCTTCCACGTCCACCGACACTACATTTTTGGGTATTTTCTCTGACATTCCCCGATGGATCGCTCGCGAAGGACTCCCCTCTAAGTATCGCCCACTGAGCGACGATTTGAAAACGTATTTTCGGCCTCCTCAGCCGAGGCTGGTTACAAAAGTAAGCCCCTCTAGATGCGCGATCTACATTCGGCACTGCCCGGCGTAGCGCCCCCGTCGCACGCAACGCGGCCCCGAGCCCTCCGAAAAGCAATCCCAGTCACCATGTTACTATTTCGCTATCGCGTCCCAGCTCGACCGCAGCAGTGAGAGCCGCCCTTCAATCAGACCCACCCATCGGAGAAGCTGACATCGTGTCCTCACTCAAAGACCGCCGCAATCGATCGTTCAAACCAAATTTTCTGTCCTTCATTTTCCTCACCAGCTTCGCGATCTCCCTCGTTCTCCCAAACTCCGCAGCCGCCGGCGCAGCCCCTCCCATCGCAGAAAATGCCTACTGCGATAAAGGAGACGTCCCGAAATTCGGCGACAAAGACGGTCCCGCCCAACTTCCCAAGGCCTGCTACTACACCGGACTCGACGGCACTCCCTCTCCCGGCAAGCAAATCCATGTAGCCGCCAACTCCGACCTGCACGAAGCGGTCGAGTCAGCCAAATGTGGCGACACGCTCCTGTTAGCCGCTGACGCATCCTTCGAAATAAAAGATCTCCCGGCCAAGAAATGTGACGACCAGCACTACATCACCATCCGCACCGATACGCCGGATTCTAAGCTCCCTCCCGAAGGAACCCGCATTTCACCCGCCTGGGCCGGAATCGCAAGCCTTCCCGGAAGGCCCGCCTACGCCCAGCCACCTGGCGGCCCAGCCAAGCTAATGCCCACCCTGATCGTCAAAGTCCCCTCCGGAGCGAAGTTAGGCGACCACTATCGCTTCATCGGCATAGAGTGGTCCTCGTCGCCAGACACCCGCATCGCCCGCCTCATCACCACCGAAGGCGCCGACCACCTCATCTTCGATCGCAATTGGCTGCATCCTCCCGACGGCGCCGAGATGAATAAAGGAATCGGCATGGTCCAGGGCACGCACTTCATCGCCGTCATCAACTCCTACTTCAGCGGCTTCTACTGCATCGCCCGCACCGGCACCTGCACCGACTCCTCCGCCTTAGGCGGCGGCAACTCCGAGACGTCCGCCATCGGCACTATCAAGATCTTCAACAATTTTCTCGAAGCCTCAGGAGAGAACATCCTCTTCGGCGGCGCTGCCTCCGAAATCAATCCCACCGACATCGAGATTCGCCGCAATCATCTTTTCCGCCCCATGCTCTGGAAAGAGGGCGAACCTGGCTATACACCGGCTGGAGGCGGCAATCCTGTCATCGTCAAAAATCACTTCGAGCTGAAAAGCGGCGTCCGCGTTTTCTTCGAAGCAAATTTAATGGAGAACTGCTGGGGCGGTTTCACCCAAACCGGCTTCTCCATCCTGCTAACGCCGCGAAGCCAAAGCAACATGTGCCCGAAGTGCGAAGTCACCGACGTCACCATCCGCTATAACCGCATTAGAAACGTTGCGGGAGTAATCCAGGTTGCGAACGGCCTTTCCAAGCAGGGCGGCTCGACTGCCGACGGCGGCCGCTACAGCATCCACGACTTGTTTGTCGACGGCCTTCACGACGAAGGCTGGAAAGGTCAAGGCACCTTCGCCATCGTCGTCTCCAATGCTCCCCTGCTGCACGACGTTTCCTTCGATCACGTCACCGCATTCGTCACCGGCCCGCTTTTCTACGTCGGCAATAAAGAGCAGAAAATCCCGAATTTCAGCATCACCAACAGCATATTTTTACCCGGTAAGGTGCGCTCCGAGTTCGCCTCCACCGGCGGCGGCCAAGCCAATTGTGCCCATGACTCGCAGCGCGCCGGAGCAGAAGCCGTTCTCAACGCCTGCTTCGTCAATTGGAAATTCGAAAAGAATCTCATCATCGGCGAAAAAGGCGGCTGGCCCAAGGGAACCATCGTCGTCTCCTCACCCGAGGCCGCGGGCATAAGGGATTTCAAAGAGGGCGTGGCCAAAGATGCGCGGCTATGTCACGCAAAAGAACCAGGCTGCAGCAAGGCGTCGCCTGGAGCCGGTGCAGCCACCGATGGTAAAGACATTGGAGTAGACGTTGACGCGCTCAATGCCGCGCTCGCTGGCGTCGAGTAAGCTTCACATCACGACCGCTGAACCAAGCAACAGGTAACTTTCGTAACCCGGCGACTTTCATCCGCCAATAACTTCCCCTTCCCGCGCGGTGATAAACTTTTTATTGTTGGCTACTGCGAACCCAAGCCCCGGCAACCGCAAGCGCAGCCCCGTCTTCGTAATGGGCTGCCATCGCTCAGGCACCAATCTCCTCTACGACATGCTTTTGTCCGCCGGAGGTTTCGCCATCTACCGCGGCTCCCTTCCCGTTTTTGAGACGCTGATCCCCCGCTTCGGCTCCATGGAAAATCGCGCCAACCGCGAAAAGCTCCTTCAAACCTGGCTGCGAAGCAAAGGCTTTCGCCGCACTGGTCTCGATCCAGAGCCATTGTCAACGCGCATCCTCAACGACTGCCGCACCGGCGGAGAGTTCATCCGCATAGTGATGGATGCCGTAGCCGAAAGCCAGGGCGTAGCCCGCTGGGCCGCATACGATCCCGACAATGTTCTCCACGTCGAGCGTCTCAAGGCCAGTATCCCCAACGCGCTTTTTCTCCACATCATCCGCGACGGCCGCGACATCGCACTCTCGCTAAAAAAAATGGGCGGTTTCAATCCCCTGCCATGGGACCGCGGCGAAACCAACAGCCTCGTCGCCACCGCCCTATATTGGGAATGGATGGTCCGCAATGGCCGCAATCATGGCCGCCACTTTCCCACCGACTACATCGAGATCCATTACGAAGATTTGACCACCAACCCGCGCGAAACATTACAGAAAATCGGCACCTTCCTCGATCACGATCTCGACTACGATCGAATTCAAAGCGCTGGCTTGGGCCGCCTCTCCGAGACCAACTCCTCTTTCCGCGACGAGGCCCGAGAAAATAACAATAAAGAAAAACTCAACCCACTAGGCCGCTGGAAAGAACGTCTTGCGCGCACCGACGTAGCCGCCATCGAAGCCGCTGTGGGAGAATGTCTCGAACAGACCGGCTACGCCTTGTCGCTGCCCGAAGCCGAGCGGCACCCAGGAATGCGTCAGTCGGCAAAGCGAGCGTTATATAGAAATTTTCTCAACACGAAGATGTGGCTAAAGCTGAATACCGCGGCCGGACGCAGAGTCAACCTGTCGGTACTTGAACTCGAAAACGAGCCGCAGGCATTAGCCCAATCGGTTCGCTCCTGAGGATTATGAATCCGCCGTTATGAATCCCACTACCGCAATCCCGCGGGGAACACTAGACGACCCGCAAGCCGCACCAAAGCAGGCTCGTAGCGCGCGCTCGAAAGCGCCAGTCTTCGTGCTAGGATGCGGACGCTCCGGCACCAAGCTTCTCTACCACACGCTTATTTCTGCCGGAGGATTTGCCGTCTACCACGCCGAAAGCAATGCCTTCAACCTGATCGGCCTCCGCTTCGGCAGCCTGAGCAGTCCGAAAAACCGCCGCACCCTGCTCGACCACTGGCTAAAAAGCAAACTCTTCTACCGCTCAGGCCTCACCCGCGAAGAGATCGAACCAAGAATCCTCGAAGAATGCCACAACGCCGGCGATTTCCTCCGCATTCTTATGGAAACAATCGCGCGCAAGCAGGGTGCGGAACGCTGGGCGGAATCGACGCCGCTCCATCTTCTCTATCTCCCGCTGATCAAAAAACTTTTCCCCGACGCGCTGATCGTCCACATCATCCGCGATGGCCGCGACGTAACCGTTTCTCTCAATCGCATCGGTTGGATCAAACCTCTGCCCTGGGATAAAAAACGAGCCTTACTGGCACCGGCGATATTCTGGCGCTGGATCGTAAGCAAAGGCCGCAAGTACGGACGCGCCATGCCCGGAGACTACATCGAGGTTCACTTCGAAGATGTAGTGCAGAAGCCGCGCGAAACCCTGGCCCGCCTCGCCGAGTTTATCGATCACGATCTCAATTACGATCGCATCCAGCAAAACGCCCAGGGAACCCTCCGCGATCCCAACTCTTCCTTCCGTGGCGACGGCCAGGAAAAAGAAGCAAATCCAATCGAGCGCTGGAAGGCATTACTTTCGCCGGCCGATGTCGCGCAAGTCGAAAGTCTCATCGGCAATCTGCTGGACGAAACTGGCTACGAACCAGCTAGTCCCAAAGTCGCCCGCCGCCGCACTCTGCCAATCCGCCTGATGAGTTTTCTCTATCCCATCTATTTCGACGTAAAGCTGTGGCTGAAGACCTACACTCCCCTAGCCCGTATCGGAGAGATTAATCGCATGGGAATCTCCGATCCGCCGACCGACGCCAAACAATCAGGCGATCCAACCGCCTCCCGATCAGCCCGCTAGTGACGTCGTCCCTTTTTGTCTTTGCCTTTGGGTGGCGCAGCACTTCACCGCTGCGATAACAAGCCTATTTTGAATGCCGGCTTTAGCCGCTGAGGCAAACGTCGGGAATTTTTACACAGTGTCGGAGACAAGGAGCGTCGTTTGTACGCACAATTCTGTACTGTACATACAAATCAGCGCTGTAAGTACAATTCCGCAACCACAAATGTTCCACGTGGAACATTTTCGCCTTTTCGCCGCCTACCGGAGCACCGCCGCCACCCTGCCGGAGGCGATCAACTCGGCGATCCTGACAAAGTCCCGATACATCACCCGGTCCTTCTCCATCGTCGGGCACACCGACCGTATGGCGGCGTGCGCCTGCTGCAAGGGCTTCGAGGTCTTGAGGGGAGCGAGGAAGTCGATGGCTTGCGCCGCCGCCATCGCCTCGATAGCTAGAGTGTTCCGCGTGTTCTCGACGATCTTCTTTAGTTTGTTGGCGGCGGTCATGCCCATCGACACGAAATCTTCTTTATTCCCCGACGTCGTGATCGAGTCGACCGACGCGGGATGCGCCAGCACTTTATTCTCACTCACCAGCGCCGCTGCCGTGACTTGGGGCATCATGAAGCCGGAGTTCATGCCCGCACCCGGAGCTAGAAATGGCGGAAGACCTTCGCTGAGGGCGGGGTTGACCATGCGCTCCAGTCGCCGCTCGCTGATGCCGGCCAGCGCGCTCAGAGCTATCGCCAGAAAGTCGAGGGCGAATGCTAACGGCTCGCCATGAAAGTTTCCGCCTGAGAGCACGTCTCCCTCGCCGTCCAACGTTTTGGAATTTCTTACGAAGACGAGCGGGTTGTCGACGGCCGAGTTCGTCTCCGTCTCAAACACGCGGCGGCAGTGGGCCAGCGTATCACGGACGGCTCCGTGCACCTGCGGGATGCAGCGGAGAGAATAGGCGTCCTGCACGCGGCCGCAGTCGCGATGCGAGTCGCGGATCTCGCTCTGGTCGAGCAGGCGGCGGAGATTGGCGGCGGTTTTGATTTGTCCGGCATGGGGACGCGCTTGGTGAATGCGCTCGTCGAAGGCGACGTTGGTTCCCTTGAGCGCATCGCACGCCATGGCGCCGATGACGTCGGCGGTGTCAACCAGAGTCTCGGCGGCTAACAACATCAGAGTGCCGATCGCTAACATTGCCTGCGTGCCATTGATGAGGGAGACTGCTTCTTTCGCTTCGAGCACGAGCGGTTTGATCTGGGCTCGCTTCAATGCGTCGGCGCTTGCGATACGCGCGCCTTTTTCGGCTTCGTTAAAGCATTCGCCTTCACCAATCAGCGCTAGCGCCAGGTGCGCGAGGGGCGCGAGATCGCCGCTTGCTCCTACGCTGCCTTGCGACGGGACGAACGGGGTCACGCCGCGATTGAGCATCTCGCAGATGGTGTCGATGGTGACGCCGCGCACACCCGAGTTCCCTTTCGCGAGCGAGTTGGCGCGGAGCAGCATCATCGCACGCGTGTCCGCGATCGCTAGCGGTTCGCCGATGCCTACGGCGTGGGAGCGCACGAGGTTGATTTGAAGTTCGCGGACTTGATCGCCGACGATATGCACATCGCTTAGCTTGCCGACACCGGTGGTGATTGCGTAGGAAATTTTGTTGCCCGCGACGAGCGCGTCTACTACGGCGCGAGCGCGATTGACGGCTTCGCGCGCGTCGGGTGCGAGCAGGACCGGGCGTTTGTCGACGGCGACTTCGCGCACTGCTTCTAGAGTCAGGTCGTTGCCACTGATGTGGAGAGCGTTCACTTGGGGTTCTCGGTTGTCGGTTATCAGGTGTTAGTTTTCAGTTCTTGCAATATTACTTTGAAGGGATAGAGCGTGGCTGTCATTACGCCCTTCTTTACTACTGGATCTTCACTCATGATGCGGCGGGCGGCGTCTTCAGATTCGGCGCGGAAGACGGCCAGGCCCATCGTGTCGTCGTCGGTGGTCAGGGTGCGGCCTACGAAAATGACTTTGCCTTGTGCTTGGAGATTTTGAAGATAGGCGAAGTGCTCCGCGACTACGGACTGTTCGGCTGCGGTGGGGCCGGTGCGCAGCATGTCTCCGCGGACTAGTTGAAGTTTGTAGAGGAACTCCTGCATCGACGCTTCCTTCTTATACCTGTTCTTTTATTGCTGCGCGAAACGCGCGCAAATATTTTTCCGGCAGCGCTCGCGGTTTCATTTTTGCATTGGCTACGATGTGCGTGGTCTCGCCTTCAGCCAGCAGCGCGCCATCCGCCGCGTTTCGCAGTTCGTAGGAGAAACGGATTACTTTTTCTCTCACGTGTTTCAGGCGCGTGCGCACGATCACCTCATCATCATAGTGTACGGGCGCCTTGTAGCGGCATTGCGCGTCGACTACAGCTATGAAGCAATCGTCTTCGCGCTCCATATCTTTATAGCTGAAGCCGAACTGGCGGAGGAGTTCGACTCGTCCGATTTCAAACCAGATGAAGTGATTGGCGTGATAGACGACACCCATCTGATCGGTTTCGGCATAGCGCACGCGGATGCGAGTTTCGTTGACGGAAGCGTTTTTACTTATATTGACGGATGTCGATGTTTGTTGCTTGCTCATCGGCCCGTCCAATTTGGTTTGCGCCTCTCTAAGAACGATTCGATGCCTTCGCGGAAATCAGCGGTTTCTCGAATGCCGGCATTTTCACGGATGGCGCTGTCGATCTGCGAATCGAGTTCGGCGCGGGCGTGAGCGGTGAGCAGGCGCTTAGTGTGCAAGAGGGAGAGCGGACTTAACTCCGCCAACTGCGCGGCCAGATCGCGGGCGCGGTCTAGCAACTTTTCGAGAGCAACGATTTCGTTGATCAGGCCCATCTTCAGGGCCTCGGATGCGTCGAAGATGCGGCCGGTGAGGAGGAGATCGCGAGCGGTTTTCTCGCCTACCTGGCGCAGCAGAAAAGTGGCGACGATGGCGGGAACGAATCCGATGCGGACTTCGGTGTAGCCAAACTTGGCGTCGGGCGCGGCGAGTGTGAAGTCGCAGAGCAGGGCGAGTCCGGTGCCTCCGGCGATGGCAGCTCCGTTGACTGCGGCGATGGTCACTTTGGGAAATTCGTAGAGGGAACGAAAGAGGCGCGCCATTATTTGGGAGTCTTCGATATTTTGCTCGGTGGTGCGGCCGATCAGGGACTTGAGATTTTCGAGATCCATGCCGGAGCAGAAGGCCTTCCCTGCTCCGGTGACGATGAGGATGCGAGCGGAGGAGTTATTTACTTCGTCGAGGGCACGGATTAGATCTTCGATGAGTTCGTAGCTGATGGCGTTGCGCTTATCGGGGCGATCGAGGGTGATGGTGGCGATGCTCGAATCGAAAGTCAGGTGGAGCGTTTTGTAATTCATGATGAAACCGGGACACTGCGAAGCGACTGAAAAGTATACAAGAGGCGGGTGTCAGGCGAGAGTCGAAGCGAAGGCAGGTGTATTCCAGCGGGAATCACTTGGAGTGACACCAACCTTATCGTCCACTTGGCAAGTCCGCCGCTGCTCGCATCGATCGCAGTGTCCTCGTAGCAATTAACTCGCCATTGTACTTGACTTGAATATTGTTACTTAATATCATACGTGAGTCCATTCGATGAAAGGGGACGTGCACATGACAGACGAATCACACAGAGCCACGGTAATTATTGGCGATACGAAAGTCATCTTCGAGGGCCCAAGAGATTTTGTGGAGGCTCAGGTGAGCAAGTATGCGCAGCCTCTTGCCAATACCCAAGCCAATCTAGGAACCAACGCCAGCGGCGGTCCTGACGCAAGGCCAGTTTCCGAGAAACAACTCATTGAGCAGAAGCAGCCGAAGGGGCACCCCGAAATCGTGGCTGTCCTCGCTTTTTCCCTCGCTCAGAGCGGGAAGAAGGAGTTCACCGAAGAAGACATCAAGAGGGCCTATCTGAGGGCAGATGTTCGTCCTCCCAAGGTCGTAGGACAAGCGATTCGAGACGCGAAAAATGTGGCCGATTACGTTGAACCTACTGGAGCGCGAGGCGTTTACCGACTGACAACCCACGGAGAACGTACTGTCAGGTTTGATCTTCCTCGAAAGACCAAGGCGTGACTTGCCTGAGTATTGAAGCTCAATATGTAAACCAGAATCCTAGGGAGACCAACATGGACGTAGAAGAGATACGAGAAGCGCGAGTGAAGGCCGAAAAGGCCATTGCTGACATGAAGGATGAACGTCTTAGGGAGAAGGCATTTGAAGTGATTCTCGGGCGTCTCCTCCAAGAGAATGGCAGTAGCGCGTCAGGCGGCAAACTGAATAAGGTGAAGACGCCAAGACAAGCGGCTTCCGCCGCCCGGGGCGTGTCTAAGACTCTGCCCGATCGCATTTTGCTCCTGAAGCAAGACGACTTCTTTGGATCACAGAGAAGTATGAAGGATATCCGCACAGAGCTTGCAGCGCATGGTTGGCACTATCCGAACACGGCGCTCAGTGGTACTTTGCAGTCCCTCACCCGGCGACGTGAACTCAGGCGACTACAGGTACTCGAAGGGAAGAAGAAGGTCTGGAAGTATTCGAATCCGTAATGGAGAGGCGCTATGGCCGACTCGACGACGACAACTCTCGCAGCGTTGCTTAAGGCGAGGTTCGCTGCTAAGCAGGTGGATTCGCTGATCGAACACTATCAAACGATGGTGTCGGAGTTCCAAAAAGGGGAGTGGGAGAAGGCGATCATTCGAAGCGGGAAATTTGTCGAAGCTACGCTCAAGGCACTTTGGCTCTTTGTGGGAAACCCGCTTCCTCGCGCGAGAGAGTTCAAGGTGGATTTTGTCATACGAGAGCTAGAAAAGATTCCGGCAGCCAACGCAGATGATACTGTGCGGATTTCGATTCCCCGAGCTTGTCGATTTGTTTACGACATCGCCAGCAACCGTGGGTCTCGTCACGACAATCAGGAACTTAACCCCAACGAGATGGATGCAAATGCCGTGATCGGCACCTGCTCCTGGGTGCTTGCTGAAATGGTGAGATTCTCGCAAGCAGGGGTCGTAGATACGACTCAAGCGCGGGAGATGGTAGTGCGCCTTACGCAGAAGAAATTCCCAGTCATGGAGGACGTTGATGGCCGGGTCTATTTTCATCTTAAGGGACTGAGCGCAAGGGACGTGGCGCTACTGACATTGTGGAACGTTCATCCGGCTAGACTTTCGAAGCAGGAAGTCATTGATGCCGCAAAGCGACATGGTTCAAGCCTGGCGAATGCCAAGATGGGCGTGTCCAGGCTGGACAAAGTGGTAGACGACGATGGTCAGGGGAATCTGCGGCTGCTGACTCCCGGAGTCAGTGAAGCGGAGCAACTTCTAGCGACAGGAAAGAGCAAATTCGTAAAAGAGTAGCCCGTTCGTGGGACAATGAGAGATACGCCTAACAGGCAGTGCAGGGAATGTGGTTACTCCAAATCCCGTCGGCGAAAAGCCCCACTTCTCGCAAAGAACGCGAGAAATGGGGCACCCGGCACCCGACACCCGGCGGCGGTCGAACCACTTTTCACTTAAGTCTTCCCATGTCGGATTCTCTGCTTCAATCAGCGCGATCTTTTTTCGCCGCAGCCATCCTTTGATGGATTTTTCTCGCGCTATGGCGTTGTTCGCATCTTGAACGTTTCATAGTAAACGAGGCGGTGGATTGTGCAATCGAGAGTTGAGGTGGGGTTGATGTCGTTCTTGCGTTCCCAGGTGCGGCGGTGGATGTTGTCGGTGAAAAGCCCCACTTCTCGCAAAGAACGCGAGAAATGGGGCACCCGCGTTACGGCGGTGTTGGCGAATCGCAGGTCCCTAAGACGACGGCTGTGTCCGGCGAGCGGCAGGTCCTTATCCCGTCGGTGAAAAGCCCCACTTCTCGCAAAGAACGCGAGAAATGGGGCACCCGGCCACCCGACACCCGGCGACGGTCGAACCACTTTTCACTCAAGTCTTCCCATGTCGGATTCTCTGCTTCGATCAACGCGATCTTTTTGCGGCGTAGCCATCTTTAATTGCTTTTTCGCGTGCTATGGCGTTATTCGCATACTTGAACGTTTCATAGTAAACGAGGCGGTGGATTTTGTAATCGTGAGTGAAGCCGCGGTTGATGTCGTTCTTGTGCTCCCAGGTGCGGCGGTGGATGTTGTCGGTGAAAAGCCCCACTTCTCGCAAAGAACGCGAGAAATGGGGCACCCGGCGGTGGTGGTGGATCTCGGGCGTTACGGCGGTTTTGGCGGATAACAGGTCCCTGAGAGGATGGCTGTGTCCGGCGAACAGCAGGTCCTTCCCCTTCGGCTGCGCTCAGGGTCAGGATGACAAATCTTTGTACGGAGCTTGAGCGGACGCTACCCCCATGCGGGGTAAGAGTGGGCCGTGCCGCAAAACCTCCGGCGAGGCCCACCCTTCCGCAGAGGGAGTGAACGGTAAGAGACACGACTAACAGGCGGTGTAGGGAATGTGGTTACTCCAAATTTCTTCGGCAACAATTGCGACTGTCGAACCACAAACGGCTTGATTCGCGACGGCAACGATCTGGTTGTTGTAGGGGGACGGACTGGTGCTCCAGTTTGGGTTCCAACTGTTGATGGTTGCGAAGTCACAGCCGCCACAGGTCTGTACGTGACTATAGTTGGAAGAAAGCGGACCGAAATAGCTGCCGTTGATGGTGAACTGAGTTCCCGGAGTAATAAGGCAAAGCGTGGCGCTCTGATCGGGAATGTACGTACAGTCTCCGACCACGATGCTGGTGATGACGGGGCCGAGGGCGGTGTAGGGGACAGCATTGGTGGAGGTTGCGCCGGCCGCGGTTGCCAAAGATATATTGGCGCCGGGGCTAACATCGTTGACCGTGGCTGTAACCTTGGTGGAGGTCCAAGTTACGGTGGTTGCTGCTAGACAGCCGCATGAGGTGACGGAGCCACTGGGCGGTCCGAAGTTGGTTCCTCTGACGACGAGGGTCATACCGGGCGCTACGGTGCAGAGCTTAGTGCTGGTACCTACGGTGTAAACGCAGCCGGTATCTTTTACGGTGATGCCGGTGATGGTGGGAGATTGCGCGAGCAGTGTGGAAGCCAGCAAGAACAGAGCGAGAGCGGCGAGACAGAGCAAACGAAGTGACTTCATGGAATTCCTCCTATGGACTGCGACCGAGGTCACTGGAGCGGAAGGACAGGGGGCTGGCGCGACAGCGAGGTGGTCGTGGTCGTCGATTCCCGGCAAGTGTTGCATAAATGTGTTGCTAAGGAAAGCGCGATCTGGCGCTAGGTCGATGAAAGGCGGTATCTGGAGCCGATTTCGGCGGTGGCCTTCAGGAGGACGTCGAGGGGCTTGAGGGGCGGTAGGTGCGCGCCTTTGCTGCGCAGAGTTTCGATTAGGGTCTCGGTGGGGATGTTCCCTACCAAGTCATCTTGGGCGAAGGGGCAACCGCCGAGGCCGCCTATGGCGGAATCAAAACGGCGGCACCCGGCTTCGTAGGCGGCGAGGATTTTGGCGGCGGCCTGGTCGGGACGGCTGTGGAGGTGGACTCCGATTTCGAGGTAGTCGTATTTTGACATTACGGCGGAGACTACTTCGCGAATTTTTTCGGGCGGGGCTAGGCCAACGGTGTCGGCCAGGGAGATGGTGCGGATTTCCTGGATCTCCAGCAGGCCGACGGCTTCGACCACTTCTTCGATGGTCCAGGGATCGTTGTAAGGATTGCCGAAGGCCATGGAAATGTAGACTACGGTGTCGAGGCCAGCTTCGTCCGCTTTCTTCTCGATTTTTTCTAATTCTTCGATTGCATCTTCGAGAGATTGGTGCTGATTGTTTTCGAGGAACGTTGGCGAGATGGAGTAGGGGAAACCCAGGGTGCGCACGGCATTTGTGGCGATGGCGCGCTGCGCTCCTTTTTCGTTGACTACGATGCCGATGATTTCTACGTCGTCGGGAGGGTCGAGTTCTTTGAGGACCTCTTCGGAGTCGGCCATTTGCGGGACGGCGTTCGGCGACACGAAGCTGACGGCGTCGATGTGCTTGAAGCCGGCGGAGATCAGGGCCTGGAGATAGTTTGTTTTTAGATCGGGCGGAATCTGGCCTCTCAGGCCTTGCCAGGCATCGCGGGGGCATTCGATTAATTTTACGGAATCAGCAGTTGGCATTTAGCAGTTAGCTTCTAGCTCCTAGCAGTCACTTCGATCCTCGCGGAGATTACCTGATTTGGCCGTACGCTTCCGGTGGGCGATGTCACTGACCAATAGCGGAAGGGCAACTAAGAATGCACACGCCCCCACCACGCTGACGACACTGATAAACAGCGGACGCTGAACATCCTCCCCGGTCAGTTGCCACTTGCCGTCCTGGATTTCTAGATTGTATACAGCCGGTGAAGAATGTGATCGTTCGCCGGTCAATTGAGAGTGTCGCCACGCGATTGTGCTTCCAATGCAGATGACCGAAACGAGAAGGAGAATTTTGGTTAGTTTGCTAAGCATGTTGGCTATGCCGTGATCCGCGTCGGATCACCCGATCATGTTTGCAGCACTCCCACTTTAAACTCTGCCACATCTGGATTCAGCGATGCCGCTTCCAGCGCCTGAGTGATGGCCTGGCGGGTTTCCATGGGGTCGATGATTTTGTCGATCCAGAGACGAGCGGCGCCGTAGCGGGGGTCCGTTTGCTCTTCGTATGTTTTCTTGGTTGAGTCGAAAAGCTCTTTTCTTTCTTCCTCGCTTAGTTTTTTGCCGCTGCGTTCCAGTTGCTTGACTTTGATTTCTACGAGGGTACCGGCGGCGGCGTCTCCACTCATTACTGCGTATTTGGCGGTCGGCCAGGCGAAGACGAAGCGGGGGTCGAAGGCTTTGCCGCACATGGCGTAGTGTCCGGCGCCGAAGGAGCCACCTACGATCACGGCGATTTTCGGGACTACGGAATTCGAAACGGCGTTGACCATTTTCGCTCCAGCTTTGATGATGCCGCTCCATTCGGCATCGCGGCCCACCATGAATCCGTTAACGTCGTGAAAAAAAACCAGCGGGATTAAATTTTGATTGCAGTCCATGATGAAGCGGGCGGCTTTTTCGGCGGACTCGGTGTAGATGACTCCGCCGAATTCCACGCGCTTGTGGCCTTCGTGGTCGGTCTGTTGCGCGTGGAGTTTCTGGTTGGCGACGATGCCAACGGCGAAGCCTCCTATACGGGCGTATCCACAGATCAGCGTTTTGCCGTACTCGGCTTTGTATTCGTCGAAGCGGCTCTCGTCGATGATGCGCGCAAGAATTTCTTTCATGTCGTAGGGGCGCGCGGGCGAGGCATCGTAGGCTCCGTAAATTTCTTCGGCGGGGAAGGCAGGATCGGCGGGTTGTTTGCGGTCCCAGAGAGATTGGCGGCGGTATCCCCATTTTTCTATCAGCGAGCGGATGCGGGCGATGCAGGCTTCATCAGTGGGCTCGCGGAAGTCGACAGTGCCGCTGATGGCGGAGTGCATGGCGGCTCCGCCTAATTCTTCGGCGGAAACTTTCTGGCCGATGGCGGCTTGCACGAGCGCGGGTCCGGCGAGGAAAAGGCCGCTGCCGTCGGTCATGAGAACGTTGTCGCACATGACAGGGAGATAGCCGCCTCCGGCGACGCACATGCCCATGATGGCGGCGATCTGCGCGATGCCCATGGCGGACATGACGGCGTTGTTGCGGAAGACGCGGCCAAAATCGTCGGTGTCGGGGAAGACATCTTCTTGCAGAGGGAGAAAGACTCCGGCGGAATCGACGAGGTAGATGGTGGGGATGCGATTTTCGATGGCGATATTTTGCGCGCGGATAACTTTTTTCGCGGTCATGGGAAAGAAGGCGCCGGCTTTGACGGTGGCGTCGTTGACGATGAGCATGACCATGCGAGTGTGGACGCGGGCGAGTCCGGTGATGACGCCGGCGGCGGGCGCGCCTCCCCATTCCTCATACATTTTGTGGGCGGCGTAGAGGCCGAGCTCGAAGAAGGAGCCGGGGTCGGCTAGCAGGTTGATGCGCTCGCGCGCGGTCAGGCGCTTCTTGGCGTGCTGGCTTTCGATGGCTCTGGGGCCGCCGCCTTCGCAGATTTTTTCTTCTTCGTTGCGAATCTGGGCGACTAGATCGGCGAGAGCGCGCATGTTGGATTCGTAGCGCAGAGAGCTGAGGTCGAGCTTGGTGGGGAGAATGTTGTTGATGGTGAGGGCGGTGGATACGGAGCGTTCGCGCATGAGGGGTGAGGTCGTGGCCGCAGAAAACTACTATACCAGTGGGCGGGGGAGTGGGTGTGGAGGCGTCCGCTGGAGTTGCGCTGGTTGCGAAAGCTGTAACCACAGAGGTCACGAAGGTTCACGAAGGAGAACCGGGATGCTTAGGTTCTTTGCGGAACTCGCTAGGATAGGCTCCGCTACAATCCTGAAATGTTGCGGAGGGTTGCGGAGTGGGCGGACTGGCAGATTGCGCTGGCGATGAGCGTGGTTCTCCGCATCTTTTGGTCGGCGATGGCGGCGGTGCTTTCGCCATTTCTCCATCCTGATGCCGCGCTGATTCGGAGCAATGCGCTTACGGAGTCTTTGCCGGCGGCGCATGGATTGGGTTACTCGCTGCTTGGGGTTTGGGAGCGGTTCGATACTTTGTGGTATTTGCACATTGCTGCGTATGGATACGATCGGGCGATGGCGGTGATTTTTTATCCGTTGTATCCGGCGGCGATTCGCGTGGTGAGTATGGCGATGCCGGGGATGGCGGCGGCGCTGGCGGTATCGACGGTGGCGGCGTTTTTTGCTTTTTGGGGGATGTTGCGATTGGCGGAGGCTGATTTGCATCCGCAATGGCGGGTGTGGCCCTTGCTGGCGATTGCGGTTTGGCCTGGCAGTTTTGTGTTGGTGGCGGGATATGCGGAAGCGTTGACGCTGGCTTTGCTTGTGTGGTCGGTGATTTTTGCGCGCGGGGAGCAATGGGAACTGGCGACGGTCTGCGGGATCCTGGCTGGCCTTAGTCGGCCTTCAGGGGTGCTGGTAGCGGTTCCGCTGTTTGTATTGGCTTGGCGCAGCCGGAGTGTGCGATCGCTGATCGTATTTCTCGCGCCGGTGGGAGCGCTGGGATATTGGGGATGGCTGCGGTGGTCGGGGCGCATGTCGGTGGTCGAGGCTTATCGCGTCTATCAGGGAGCGACTTTCGCTCCGCCGTGGGCTGGGTTGGTGGAGGCTCTGCGGTTGATTGGGCATGGCGATGCGGTGCTGGCGATGAAGTTGGGTATGATTGTGGTGGCGCTGGGGTTCAGCTTGCGACGCGAGGTTCGAATCGAAGACAAGCTGTTCGCGACGGCGATGACGTTGCAGATGTTTATGTATACGGGGAGGCCGTTGCTGGGTGGACCTCGATATGTTTTGCCTATGTATCCGGCGTTTGTGGCGATGGGAGGCTATTTGACGCGACGATGGAGTGAAAAGCAGTTTTTATCCGGGATGATTGTTGGGTGCTTCGCTGCGGCTAATCTGGCTTGCTTGTGGGCTTTCTTGAATTGGTCGTTAGTGTTCTAGCTGCGGTTTTCTAGCTGCGTCTTCTAGCGGAACACAAGGTCCTTCGACTTCGCCGAGCCCGTCGCTTCGCTCCTAGCACGGCTTCGCTCAGGATGACAGATTTTAGTTTGAAATGAGGGAATCGATGATTAAACGGCGGGAACGCCTTGGGGTTTCACGTTTGCGCGGATGAATTTTACTATGTCGTCCATGGGGGTGCCGGGCTGGAAGATTGCGGCTACTCCGATTTTTTTCAGGCCTTCGATATCCTGGTCGGGGATGATGCCGCCTACGAGAACTAGCACGTCATCCATTTTATTTTGCTTTAGGAGGTCCATCACTCGCGGGACTATGGCGTTGTGCGCTCCTGACAGGATGGAGAGGCCGATGACTTGTACATCTTCTTGCAGCGAGGCGTTGACTACCATCTCGGGGGTTTGGCGGAGGCCGGTGTAGATAACCTCCATGCCAGCGTCGCGGAGAGCGCGAGCAATTACTTTGGCGCCGCGGTCGTGGCCGTCGAGGCCGGGCTTCGCTACCAGGACGCGGATTTTTTGCTCAGCGGGCATCTACATCATTTAACCACAGAGGACACAGAGGGGCACAGGGGCATCCACGCCATCTAACTTGCCGTGAGGCAACTGCGCAGTTGCTACCGATAAAAAGCAGGTCCTTCGCTTCGCTCAGGACTACAAATTTTTGTGGTTCATTTCATAGTGAGGCACGCCCGTACTACGGTGTTACCCCCAACTGCCAGAAGAGGAACAAATACACGTCGGTGCTCTCTTCGATTTGCTTGGTTACCGGCTTGCCCTGGCCGTGGCCGGCTTTGGTTTCTATACGCAGGAGGATTGGCTTTTGCTGGCTCGCGCCGTTCTTCGCTTCGGCTTGGAGGAGCGCGGCCATTTTCTTGGCGTGCATGGGATCGACTCTGGTGTCGGTGTCTCCGGTCATAAAGAGGATGGCGGGATACTCGACGCCTTGCTTGACGTGGTGATAGGGCGAGTAAGCGTAAAGCCAGTTGAATTGGCTGGCGTCATCGGCGGAGCCGTATTCGGGAATCCAAAGTTTTGCGATCTGAAAATTTTGATAGCGTAGCATATCGAGCAGCGGTACCTGGCAGATTACGGCGCGGAAAAGATCGGGGCGCTGGGTGATCATCGCGCCCATCAAGAGGCCGCCGTTCGAGCCGCCTTGAATGGCGAGATGATCTTTGTCGGTATATTTCTGCGCGATGAGATACTCGCCGGCGGCGATGAAGTCGTCGAAGACGTTTTGTTTTTTCTCGAGCATGCCGGCGCGATGCCATTCTTCGCCGAACTCGGCGCCGCCGCGCAGGTTGGCGACGGCGTAGATGCCGCCGTGCTCCATCCAGAGATAGGTGCTGCGGCTGAATGCCGGTGTCATCGAGACGTTGAAGCCGCCGTAGCCGGTGAGCAGTGTGGGATTCTTGCCATTTTTTTCGATTCCCTTTTTGCTGACGATGAACATCGGAATCTTCGTGCCGTCCTTCGAGTTGTACCAAACCTGCTGTACGTCGTACTGGGACGAGTCGATTGAAGGCGCATCGACCTTCGCCCAGAGCGCGCTTTGCACGCTGGTTAGATCGACGCGGTAGACCGACGGAGGCACGGTGAAGGATTGGAATCCGAAGAAGATTTCGTCGCGATCGTAGCGACCGCTGACGCTGAAAACGTTGCCGATCGCTGGGAGTGGAACATCGGCTAGCTTTTTGCCGTCTAGCGAGAAGAGTTTTAATTCCGAGGTCGCGTTGTGTTCATATTGAGCGAGCAGTTTGCCACCGGTGACGTTTGCGTTCTGGAGCACGGCATCGGACTGCGGGATAATTTCTTTCCAGTTTTCGCGCTTGGGATTGGCGGTATCGGCGACGAAGACGCGATAGCGAGGCGCGCCTTCGTTGGTGGTGATGTAGACTTTGCCTTCAAAGAAATCGCCGACGTACTGGAAATCTTTGCCTATGGTGATTTCGACGGGAGGATTTTTCGTCGTGAGGTCTTGCAAAAATAATTGCGTCTTGGTCCAGCCATGCTCTTCGTCGATGAGGAGCCAGCGCCCGTCGTCGGAGAGATTGACGTTGGGCCACCATTCGGGATCGCGGCCTTCACCAAAGATCAGCGGGTCTTGCGCGGGATCGGTTTCTAGCGCGTGATAGAAGACGTGGCGGTAATAGACTTCCTGACCGGCGGGGACGTCGCCTTTTTTCGGATAGCGCGTGTAGAAGAAGCCGGAATTGTCATGCTTCCAGGCCAGGCTGGCAGCGCGCGTACGCTCGATGGAATCGGGGAGCAGCTTGCCAGTAGCGGTTTCGATTACTCGGAGGGTACTGACTTCGGAACCACTCGGCGACGTGCCATAGGCGACATACTTTCCATCTTCAGAGGCATACCACCAGTCGAGAGCGACGGTGCCGTCGGCGGAGAGATGATTAACGTCGAGCAATATTTTATCTTCGCCGTTGAGACCCTCGCGCACATAGAGGATGGGCTGATTCTGGTTGCCTTCGCGGCGGGTGTGGAAATAATATTTGCCGCCTAACTGCGGAGCTCCGACGGTGCCGATCATTAATAGTTGCGAAAGGCGGGCGTTGATTTTGTCGCGTCCGGGGAGCGGGTCGAGGATGGAGCGGGTGTAGCTGAGTTCTTCTTCGACGTAGAGCTTGGTATCGGAATCGTTCGGGTTCTCGAGATAACGGTAGGGATCGATTATTTTGTGGCCGTGGAGGGTGTCTTCGACGGGCTCGGGCTTGGCTATGGGCGGGGCTTTGTGCGGACCAGGCGGAGTGGAAGGAGTGGAATCGCCGGCGCGCAAGTCGGCTGCTTGAGAATCATTGACAAAGGTCATGGCAAATATTCCGATGACTAGAACAAAAATGGCGAACGACAAACGCGGACCTCCCGGCATAGGTACCTCACTTCAGATGTGGACGAGACGCTGGAGATTAGGTTAGCAGAAGCAAAAGCGCTTACCACGAAGGGCACGAGGGTACACGAAGGAAAACACCCAGGCAAATGACAGCGCGGCCGTGTTTTCAATCGTGGTAGCGTCTGATATGATTTGGTGGACGATTCAAGCACGCATCACGCGTGCTCTCACTCCTCAGTAGCTCAATGGCAGAGCATCCGGCTGTTAACCGGAGGGTTGTAGGTTCGAGTCCTACCTGAGGAGCCATTCTTTGTCCCGCCCTTCATCAGGTTACGCGGCCTTCTGCAACGCAAGCGGCGCATTGTTTGTAGCCCTAATTAGCCCAACTGAAAAGCCAAGCTCGACGCGGTCGCACCATTCTCGCCGCCAAAAGGTCGTGTTGCAAGCCGTTCGCGTGGAGGTCGGTTACCGACTTGGGTGCGTGCCCGAGCCAGAGTCCGATTAAGTCCTCTGGCACGCGAGCCCGGCGAAGAGTCTCGGTGCGGAATCGCCGGAACGCGTGAAGACCCACGCCAGCTGCTCGGTGAACGTTGCGCTGCGCGTGAGGACGACCAGTCCTCGTGGCGAACAGGTAACCGGGTTTCCCGTCCGCATACACCTTCAGCGATTGTGCGAGCGGCTCCGCAAGATCAATCTCGCGGATCGCCGCCATTGTTTTAGGGTCCTACTCCCGACCGTGCCAAATACTCGGGGTGACATTCCCCGGAAGCGCGGAGTCGCTCTATGATCGGCACGAAATCGACCGCATCAAATATCCGGTTGACCCTCAAGCGCCGAGGGCTATGCCCGTACGCTCGATCGTGGCGGCGATACGAGACACTCTCTCGTACGATTGCAACCGATCTTTATGCTCAAAGGTGTCGGTCACCACGATAACCTCGTTGGCACCAGTATCACTTACCAGCATCTCCAGCTTTGATGCAACAGTCGCGTCCGATCCCACGATGGCTGCGCGCAGTTTGCTCTCCACGGCCGCCCGTTCATGATCCTGCCATAGCGGCTCCATGGAATCGACTGGGGGTAATAATTCGACCGGCTGATTTCGGATCAGTCGCAGAAAGCGCTGCTGCGGTGTTGTGAACAACCGCCGGGCTGCCGAGTCCGTTTCGGCTGCGATCACTTGCACCGCGACCATGAAATACGGCTTTCGCAGTTTTTCGCTTGGCTGGAATTCTTCCCTATAGAGCTGCGCTGCAGGGAGCAGATAGTCGGGAGCAAAGTGCGCCGCGAATGCAAAAGGTAGACCTAACATCCCCGCCAACTGGGCGCTAAACCCGCTCGACCCCAATAATGTGATCGGTACATTGCTCCCTTGGCCGGGAATTGCTCTCACAGGTTGTCCGGGCTTCTCGGGCCCGAGGTATGTCTGCAGTTCTTCGACCAGAGCCGGGAAATCTTCCCCGCTTTGATGCAAATCTCTTCGCAGCGCGCGCATGGTCTGAAAATCGCCGCCGGGAGCGCGTCCCAGCCCTAGATCGATGCGTCCGGGATACAGCGCCTCGAGCGTCCCAAACTGTTCCGCCACCACGAGAGGGGCGTGGTTGGGGAGCATCACTCCGCCGCTTCCTACTCGAATCGTCTTTGTCGCCGCGGCCACGTGGCCAATCAACAGAGATGTGGCTGAGCAAGCCAGTCCGGAAATGGAATGATGTTCTGCCAGCCAGTAGCGTTTGTATCCCCACTGCTCAACATGCCGCGCCAAGTCGACTGATCGGGCAATTGCACTGCCAGCGGGCTCCCCTGCTCGCATGCCCACAAGATCCAATACCGAAATGGCTAATTCATTACCCATGGTCGATTAGATGAGCCAACCTCGAAAGCGATGCCAACCTTGCTTAACCGTTTTCGACGCGCGACTTTATGTCCGCGTATGCGGCATCGATGAGTATGCTTAACGCTTCGGCATTGGTGATCGTTGCTGGTCCCAGCTTCACATGGCGCATGAACTTGCCAGTGCCTTGCAACAAGCGTGCCGGATCGGGCAGCGCTGCTCCGTGAAAGAACCCGACGTTTACGTGCGAGGTGAATACGTTGACGTAGCCGAAGGGCGCATCGCCCAAACAGGCAACCGGACAACCGTCATGCAAAAGCTCGCGGACTTCGTCACCGCATTTTCGCATCACCTCAAACCACTGGTGCGCGATGGCTCCCAACTTACCCGCATGCGCTTTCATCCATGCATCGATGGCGGGATCGCGCTCGACAGCGCCGTTGAATCGCAGCAGATCCTTTCTCATGGTCGCTCCACTTCCGCTTTCGAGATTTGTGTGCGGAACAATTGTTCTTGTTGAGGGAGTGTCGTTCCCGGCTAACACCGCAGTCTTTTTATAATCCCGATCAATCGTTGGGCCGACTGGCGGCAAAAACTTAGCTTACAAGATTAAGGAAAGTTACCAGTCTTCGCTAATGAGAGGGCGCCTGCTAATGCACTGGCCTCAACACCCTGTCGTTTGTGGTATTCCGCGGGCCGCGGTGCGATGCGCCTTCGGCCTGAAATCTGCTACCATGACCGCTTGGTGAGGTTTCGATGCCCCAATACGTGATCGAACGGGAGATTCCGGGCGCAGGCAATTTATCGGATGCGGAATTGCAGTCGGTGGCCAAAAAATCGGTCGGCGTACTGAAGGAATTAGGACCGGAAATCAAGTGGCTCCATTCGTACGTGACCGGCGATAAAGTGTATTGTGTGTACCTGGCGCCAGACGAGGAAACGATTCGCGAACACGCACGGCGTGGAGGTCTTCCGGCGAATCGCATCTCGGCAGTGCGCCGCATGATCGATCCCAACACCGCAAACTGAGTTAAGCGGAGTTTTGAGTCGGCAGACCTGATTCTGCCTCGCAGCTGAGTGCCTCCTGGATAGCTTGCTCGACCGGCATCGCCCAACCTTCCATCCACGCCGTCAGGCCTGCAGCATTGCCGAGCGTTCGGCGTGCAAATTCCAGGGCTTTCTCCAGCCTGCGCTGTTCGGCCGATATGAGGGGAACGCCCAACTGTTGGCGAAGGGCGGCTGCGGCTCCAGCCCAATGCAGCGATTGCTCAGCCTTGGACCGCGCCGCAGCGCTGATAGCGAGAGATTCGAGCGCTCTCGCGATGCCGCGTTTGTGACCCAAATCCTGAAACAGCTTGATGCTTTCCCCGTAGAGACGACGGGCTTCGAGGTCGTTTCCCTGATCGCAGCTCAGGCTTGCCAGATCGGAGAGCGCGCTGGCGATTCCCCAGTTATCATGCAGCCGCCGAAACTCCGCCATGCTCTGTTCACAATAGGAACGCGCGGCAACGAAGTCGGCTTTTTCGCGAGCAACGTCGCCCAAGTAGTTCAAAGTCCACGCGACTCCGGTGCCATCTCCGAGTTCTCGGAACATCGTCAGACACTCGTCGTAAACCGAAGATGCTCGCTCAAATTCGCCCTGCAACTTCATCACACTGGCGAGATTGCTAAGGGCGCGGGCGATGTTCGCGTGATCGCCAAGCTCCTTCCATATTGCGACACATCGATCAAACAACGAGGATGCGGCAGCGAATTCGCCACGATCGCGAACGTTGACGGCCATCGCGTTCAGGGCGACGGCGACACCACGATTGTCATTTAGCTTGACACAGGTCTCGAGACTTTCTTCGAATAGTGGGCGACCAGAGTTGTAATCGCCCTGTGCCGCCGCCAGCACTGCGCCAGCGAATAGCAGGCGCGCTCGAAGCTTCGGACGCGCTACGGCTCCTTCCATCGCAAGCAGCCGGGCGATGGCATCCCGGCCTTCCGTGAGATGCTCGCGCGTCTCCCAGAAGCGGAACAGAGCGGCGCCGAGGCGGAGGCCCCATTCGGCATCCCCAGTTTTGATTAGATAGTCAATCGCGCGGCGGATGTTCTCATGTTCGACCTCATAACGGTCAAGCCATTCGGGTTGTGCGGCAATGTCTTCGGCACCTTCTTCGGCAAGCACGAGATAATACGCCGCATGGGCACGGCGAGTCGCAGGTTCGTCGTTGCTCTCAGTGAGACGTTCGAGGGCGTACTCGCAGATGGCAGAAAGCATAATGAACCGCGTTTCCTGACCAACTTGCTCCACTTGTTGGGCCAAGCTCTTGTCCACGAGTGAAGCCATTCCGTCGAGCACGTCCAGGCCCAAGTCGCCTTTAGTGTCGCAGACGGCTTCCAGGGCTTCGAGGGTGCAGCCGCCCGTAAACACGGAAAACCTTCGCAAGAGAGTTTGTTCAGCGTCATTGAGGAGGCCGTAACTCCACTCCACGGTGTTGCGAAGAGTTTGTTGCCGAGTCGGCAGATCGCGAGCGCCACCGGTGAGAAGGCTCAAACGGCTTTCGAGACGGGTGAGCATAGCGGACGGCGAAAGCAGCTTGATGCGGGCCGCGGCCAGTTCAATGGCTAGGGGCAGGCCATCAAGCCGAGAGCAGATGGCGGCCACGGCGGGCGCGTTTTCCTTGGTCAGCGCGAATTGGTGCTTTACCGCCTGCGCACGTTCCACGAACAGCTCGATGGCTGGAAGACGGGAAAGCACTTCGATAGGGGGGATAGACTTGGGATCGGGCAACGCCAGCGGCGGCACAGGGAATTCATGTTCACCGTAAATATGAAGCGGCGCCTGGCTGGTGACCACCACTTTGAGTTGGGGGCCGGCAGTGAGCATTTGCGCGACGACCGGAGCGGCGGAGAGGAGATGCTCGAAGTTGTCGAGCACGAGGAGCATGGGCTGGCTCAGACCGGCGATATACGCTAGCAAGTTTTCTTGCGGCGAAGTATTTCCGGTCTCGTGCACGCCGATGGCCTGCGCGATGGCGGACACGATTAAGGCCCGTTCGCCAATCGCGGACAGCGCGACAAAACAAACACCGCTGGGAAACCGGTCGGCCATTTTGACCGCCACTTGCAATGCGAGCCGCGTCTTCCCGATGCCACCCGGACCGGTGAGAGTGACGAGGTGTATGTCGGGTCGGCTCAGAAGCTGGCAGAGATCATCCGTTTCGCGTTCCCGTCCGATGAATGCGGTGCGCTGCGCGGGCAAGTTGTTGCGGCGAGGTTCCGATTCCCTGACCGGCACATCGGCCACGCGGTCGCGCACGGCAGCAAGGTCGCGAGCCAAATCCCGGGTAGAGGCGTAACGCTGCTTCGGATCCTTGGCAAGGCAGCGCTCTACGATCCAAACGAACGGAGCGGGCGCCTGCAGCGTTTTGGCGCCGAGGCGCTCGGGTTCATCGCGAAGAATTGCCGCCGTCGTTTCCGCATGTGTCCTCTTTCGGAAGGCGGGGGTTCCGGTAGCCATTTCGTAGAGAACCGACCCGAAGGAAAATTGGTCGGAACGAAAATCCAGTTCCTCGCCCGTCGCTTGCTCGGGCGACATGTAGCCGACAGTGCCGAGCACCGTTCCATGCTCGGTGATGGTGGTGCTCGAATCCGAACTGCCGCGGTCGGGTCTAAGAAGTTTCGCCAGACCGAAATCCAGAACCTTGGCCGTACCGTCGCAAGAAACCATCAGATTCTCGGGCTTCAGGTCGCGATGAATGAGGCCAGTCTCGTGGGCTTTAGCCAGACCGTCGGCAATTTGCGCAGCGATTGCAACCAATTTGCGAAATGGAATCGGGCCAGAGGCGAGCAGCGAACGCACGGTTTCTCCGTCCACCAACTCCATGGCGATATAGTGGGTGCCGTTTTCGTGCCCGAGTTCATAAATGGTGACGATGTTTGGGTGATTCAGCGCACTGGCAGAACGGGCCTCCTGCTCGAAACGCGACAGGGCTTCAGGATGCGAACCGTGGTCGAGCGAAAGCGTCTTGATAGCGACCTCACGGTCGAGTCGGCTGTCCTTGGCGCGATAGACCTCACCCATACCGCCGGCGCCCAGCCGCTGAAGAATTTCGTAACTGCCAATACGCGCACCCAGCGACAGGGTGGACGACGACGAAGCTGAAGAAGGATGTGGATTCACGGAACTCGGAGAAGCGGCTCTCGCCATGCCGAAGCGGACTCTTACCTACTGCACGATTACTGCCCGATCACAGGTGAATCATTCGCGCCTGCGACAGATCCCAAGGCAGCGCCCCTGGTGGGCTTATAATATCCCAGAATTCGGAGGGATTTGATGGATATTCGATCGCTGCAACGGCCGCTGAAAGATTCGTACCGACAAGACCCGGCCAGTTCGCGAATTACGCTGACCGCGCGGGGCAGTCAGGGCGACGCGCCGATCGCTTGTTCTGTGGACTTGGGGCGTGCCATCTACGCGGCGCAAGCGCACAAAGGAGTCGGTGGCGCCGGCAGCGGAGCCTGCTCGGGAGACCTGCTGTTAGGCGCGCTAGCCGCCTGCGCCCAGATTACCTGCCAAATGGTCGCCGCTGCCATGGGAATACCGACAGAGACGATCAATGTCACAGTCGACGGCGACCTGGATCTGCAAGGAACGCTGGGAATATCGAAAGAAGCGCCAGTCGGATTTGAGAGCATCCGCGTCACTTTCGACGTCCGTGCTCCACAGGCAACGCCAGAGCAGTTAAGCGCGTTGCAGGCCAAAACCGAACAATACTGCGTGGTGATGCAAACGCTGCAGCATCCGCCGCGGATTGAGCACAAATGGAAGCAATAGAGAGCCGTCGATCAGGATTCGATCTCAGGTTCGTCTTTCAGTGCGGCTTGATGTTCTGATTCACACGGAATAAGTTCCCCGGATCGTAGCGCTTCTTGATCTTCGCTAGACGATCGTAATTCTTGCCGTATGTTGCTCGGATGCGATCCTCGCCCTCTTCCATCATGAAGTTGATGTACGCGCCGCCTGCAGAGTAGGGATGAAGCGCGCTCCAATATTCCTTCGCCCACGTGGAGATTTTTTCTTTGTTCGCCGGGTCCGGGTCGACGCCGACGATCACAGAACTCCAGGTTGCGTCGCGGTAGCCCCAGGGCGTGGCACTGTTCTTGACGCGACCCGCGGCGCCGTTGATCGGGTACAGGTGCATGGTCGACTGCATCGACGGCAGGTTCGCCGCGTATTTCACATGCACCGCGATGGCTTCGTCCGGCAGCGTACGCACGAAATCGGCCTTCCAATACCATTGAAGGCCGGGCGGATAGAAACCGTCGTGCATACTTTGCAGTACGGGATGCGGAATTGGGCCAACCATATCGAGCGCGGGAGTCTTGAAGCGCCGGATCGGCTTGAAGACTTTTTCCCCCTTCTTGATCGGCCCCGTATAACACCACACGATACCGCACATCTTTTTGTTGTGCAGATGCTCGGGGAACGGAGCTGCCGGCGGGACTGTCATGAAAGCAAAGAACCCATAGAGGTCATCGGGCGCCTTCGTGATGAACTCGCGGTACCAGCGCATTATCTCTGCCGCATCTTCCATCGGCCACAACATCGGGCCGCCGTAATCGGTGTGCGCAGGCTGCGCCTTAAACAAAAATGATGTCACGACACCGAAGTTGCCACCCCCACCGCGCACTGCCCAGAACAAGTCAGAGTTCTCCTTGGCGCTGGCGGTAACGAACTGGCCGTCAGCCAAAACCATTTCGACGGCCAGCAGATTGTCGATGGTCAGGCCATACCGGCGCGACAAGTAACCGATACCGCCGCCCAAAGTGAGTCCGGCGACGCCGGTCGTCGAAATAATGCCCGAAGGAACGGCTAGACCGAATGCGTGTGTCGCATGATCTACGTCGCGCCAGAGCGCTCCGCCACCGACCTGGACGGTCTTCTTCTTCGGGTCTACGCGAACATAGTTTATGGGTGAAAGATCAATCACCAAACCGTCATCGCATACTCCCAAGCCGCCGGCGTTGTGGCCGCCGCCGCGGATGGAGACGAGCATTTTGTGCTCGCGGGCGAACTTCACCGCCGCCATGACGTCGGCGACATCAGCGCAGAGCGCAATCAGTCGTGGCCGACGGTCGATCATCGCGTTGTATACTCTGCGAGCCGCGTCGTAACTCGGATCGCCTGGTTCGATCAGTCCTCCGTGCAAGCGGACTCTGAAATCAGCAATCGTCGCTTCGTTCAGCATAGTAAGAACGACCTCCGGAAAATTGATGCGTTCTACGACCACATTGGCTGCACACTTCAGTGCGGCGTTACCGGGCAAACCGGGGTCGCCCGTAGATTCGCGGAATTTTGATTCGCACATAGTACGCCTCTACCTTCAGGGAGGCAACGAGTTGTCCGCAATTTCGTAGCGTCAAGGAAATCGAGTAATCTTGCATGGGTAAGGCGGTGACTGTCCTCCCTATTGGCGGAGAGTTCATGAAGAGACTGCGTCGTCGGTTTGGATTTTGGTTCGGACTTTGGTGTGGACTTTGGTCCGGTCGCGGGGTTCGAGTTTGGATTCGAACTTCGCTGATCTCACTCTGTTTGCTCGCGACTGCGACCAGCAGCTATGGGCAGACGCCGGTCACCAACGATCCTCCTTATTATGGGCCGTTCAATGCCGAGTTTCTTGCTGGCGGCGATGGGCTGAAGAAGGTTTTGCTGAAGGATGATTCGGTGTTGCGCGCGGATTCTCCGTGGTCGCTCTATGCGTGGGTGCGCCCCGCCGAAGCGGCGAAGGGGATGACTCTGGTCGCCGGCATCGGAGATGTAAACGACGAATTTTCGCGGTATTTCGGGCTGGACGGAGATCGCGCGATCCTCTGGATGGGCAGCGACAACAGCCTTTCGGGGGCAGCGGCGATTGATCCAGGGAAATGGCATTTTCTGGCGGCAACTTTTGATGGCGAAAAGTTTCGGCTTTATAGCGACGGGGCGCAGGTTGCCTCCGGCACACTCGATTTGGGGAGCGTGAGCGCGGTGCTGGAGATGGCTCCGGTCGCTTCTGTGGCCGCGTCTCAGGTTGCGCCACTTCAGCATGGTGGGCCTTTGCCGGCCGCGGGCAACTTGGCGTGGCAGCATTTCGGTGGGGAGATTGCATTGCTCACTCTGCTGCGCAGACCATTGAGCGCGGATGAAGTCAAGCAGCTCTTTCATGAGCCGGACAATTTTTCGCTGATTGAATTCGAGGAGGGATCGAAGCCTTGGCCGGTCGAGACGCGTGGACAGGCTGGATATCGCGCGCCACAAGATCCGGCAACGATGCCACGCGGCAAAGCTCAGCCTTCGAAACCGAGCGCAACTGCAGTGACGAAGACGCGGCAAGCTCTCACGCCTAGTGGCAATGGCAACGATGAGTGGAACATCGCGGGAGAATGGAACCTAATTCCCGCGCCTAAGGTGAAGGATGATGGCGCGACAATTTCGCTGGCTAGTTATCACGCGCCCGATTGGTGGCCGGCAACCGTGCCAGGAACGGTGCTCACCACCATGATCGACCGGGGCGTCTATCCCGACCCCGACTATGGATTAAACAATCTCGTGATTCCAGAGAGCTTGAATAAGCAGGATTACTGGTATCGCATGGAATTCCGCGCCCCGAAGTCGGTTAACGGCCGGCGGCTGACACTTACGTTTGAGGGCATCAACTATTCGGCGGCGGTGTGGCTTAATGGGCGAGAGCTTGGTTCGATCAAGGGAGCCTTCATTCGGGGCGTATTTGATGTGACCGATCTGTTGAAGGCGGAGCAACCGAACGCTCTGGCGGTGCGGGTTTCGCCGCCGCCTCACCCTGGCATTCCGCAGGAACAATCGATCAAAGGAGGGCCGGGCGAGAACGGCGGAATTATGTGCCTCGATGGCCCGACGTTCGTCGCGACCGAGGGGTGGGATTGGATTCCCGCGATTCGCGATCGAGATACTGGCATTTGGCAGCCGGTGATCTTGAAGGCAACCAGCGCTTTGAAGATTGGCGATCCGCAGGTCGTGACCACCTTGCCGTTGCCTGATACCAGCCGCGCTGATATTGAGATCAATGTGCCAGTGGAGAATGTTTCGACTTCGCCGGTTAAAGGAATTCTGAAGGCTTCGTTTGGAAGCGTCTCAATAAGTAAGGAAGTCACGCTCGTTCCCGGAATAAGTTCGGTGAAGCTGGCATCCGTCGACTTCCCCCAGTTAGTAGTACAGCACCCGCGGATCTGGTGGCCGAATGGTTATGGTAAGCCTGAGCTCTATACGCTGCGTGTGAACGTTTCAGATGGACATGATGAATCCGATAGCAAACAGGTTCGATTTGGGATTCGCGAAATCACTTACGAATTGAGCTTGCTCGATAGCTCAGGCCATCTGCGGCGAGTGGAATACTCACCGAGTATTGCGCGGCTGAAGGGAGAGCAGGTTGTGAATACAGGTCATGAAAGCATTCGCGAAGTTCCGGCGGCGGACCCTTATCCGTCGAGCTTTCCCCCGGAATGGAAGGACGATTGGAAGTCGTGGGTGGCGTCGCTTGCGCCTGGAGGGGAATCATCGCCATCCGTGCGGATGCTCAATGATCCGAATGGCACGAAAACTTCGCCCTATCTGGTGATAAGAGTGAATGGAGTGCGCATCGCGTGTCGAGGGGGTAACTGGGGAATGGATGATTCGCGCAAGCGTGTCTCGCGCGAACGCCTGGAGCCTTATTTCCGGCTACATCGCGATGCCAACTTAAATATCATCCGCAACTGGGTCGGTCAGAATACGGAGAAAGTCTTTTATGATCTGGCCGATGAATATGGACTCATGGTGTGGAATGATTTCTGGGAATCGACGCAAGACTATAACGTCGAGGCCGAAGATCCGGGGCTGTTTTTGAAAAACGCCCGCGATACTATTTTGCGTTTTCGCAATCATCCATCGATCGTCATGTGGTGTGGGCGTAATGAAGGCGTGCCGCAACCAGTTATTAACGAGGGACTGGCGGAGTTAGTAAGGTCGTTGGATGGGACGCGTTACTATTCGCCAAGCTCGAATGCGATCAATCTTCAACATAGCGGACCTTACAGGTACGAGGATCCGTCGCTTTATTACACAACTTTGAATCGCGGCTTTTCGGTGGAAACGGGCACGCCATCGTTTTCGACTCTGGAATCTTTTCGCGCATGGATCCCGAAAGAGGATCAGTGGCCGATCAGCGACAGCTGGGCTTATCACGACTGGCATCAGAGCGGAAATGGCGACATGGCGCCGTTCATGGCCGAGATGCAGGCGGAGTTTGGAGCTCCTTCGAGCCTCGAAGACTTCGAGCGCAAGGCGCAGATGCTGGATTATGTAGACCACCGCGCGATCTTTGAAGGCATGAACGCGCACCTGTGGGCTCCGAACAGCGGCCGGATGCTGTGGATGACGCAACCCGCCTGGCCGAGTAATGTCTGGCAGATTCTTTCTTCGGACTACGATACGCAATCCTCTTTCTATGGAGTAAAAAAGGCTTGCGAGCCGGTTCATATCCAGCTCGATCTATCTGACTACAGCGTGTCGGTTGTCAATACAACTAACGATGCGCGCACAGGGTTGTCGGTCAGCGCCAGCGTGTATTCGCTCGACAACAAACAGTTGCTGCATCACGAAGAGCATAAAGACGCGGCGGCCGATGATGTCACGGAGGGATTCAACCTGGACATCGCTTCCCTGCTGGCGCAGGATGCGATGGTGCTGGTGAAATTGGAGTTGCGGAATTCTTCGGGGGAGATGGTTTCGGAGAATCTTTACTGGGTGGGAGCGGACAGCGCGTCCTATCGGCGTTTGAACCGGCTTCCGGTTGTTGCGCTTTCATTGGCGGCCACATCGAGTCGTTCGGGCGACGAGATTCATTTGCGAATTAAATTGCGCAATACGGGCGGTGTGGTCTCGCTGGCGAATAAGCTTACGCTTGTCAATGCGGCCGACGGGTCACGAGTTCTTCCGGCTTACTATAGCGACAACTATGTGTCGCTGTTGCCAGGTGAAGAGCGCGAGATCGAAATCGAATATGGCGCCAAGTCGGCTAACGGTGCGGTTCAGCTTGCGCTCAGGGGTTGGAATACCGCGAAGCAGATCGTTCCTGTCGAAAATGCGAACGCTAAGTGACATACTGCGGGCGCATGGCTGCCGTCAGGGTTGTGTCGGATGCAATGCGTTCGCTCGGTCGATCACCCATTGCGGAAACACGGGAGCGCCCTGGGGAGGGTGGCCGAGAGTGATTGCCCAGTGCTCGATCCACCCTGCGCCCTCTTCGCCGACGAAGGTGTCGGGCAGGCTGTAGGCCTGATCGCTTAGCGCATCGCCCAGGGCAATGAAGCGATATCCTCGTTTGCGCAGGAGATCGAGGAGTTCGCCGATGTGATCGGCCTCCAGTTGATTCGCGTGCAGCAAAATAATCTGTTTTGGTTCGTAGCCGATGGTTTGCCTGGCCAACTGCTCGGAGTAGGCGAAGGAGGCGTCGCTGTGAGCGAGATAGCTGGTGACGAGTTGCTGTTGGAGTGCCGTATCGCCACGTCGTTTGGCATCGTCATAGACGGGGGCGTACATCCAGTCCCACGCGTCGAGGGTTATGGGAGCGATGCGATAACCGCGCGCGGTGAGAAAAGCCTCAGCCTGGCGACGCGTCTGGAGGTCGCGTCCGGTATCGAGGAATGGATGCCGAAAGTATCGCAGCTTCATTTTGTGCTCGGCCATGAGCATGCGGGTGACGCTTTCGCCCTGGATAACGTCGTCTTCCCATGCTTGCAAGCCCGCCTGATTTAGTGACATGTGGCTGAAAGTGTGATTGCCGAGTTCGAAACCGTAGTCGAGCCATAGACGGAGGGCTTTGATTCGATCGTCGACTTGACCGAATTGATACAGTTTCCTTTCATTCACGAATCCGACAGCGGGAACCTTCTGATCGCGCAGGGTGCCGAGCAGCTTCGATGTCATTTCGATGATCTCTGCGGCAGACATGGAGTTGGCGGCGGCTGGCAGGTCGTCAATAGTGATGGCAACCTGGCGGTCGGGAGGTTGCTGTGCTGGCGAGAAGACAGGATTCGCGAGAGTGCACAAAATACAAGTGGTGGCGAGAAAGCTGCGCATTTTCATCTTCATCATCATTATGATGGGGCTCGTTGTTGGGATGCGTGGCGGCGGTGTCGAAGACATGGGAACATATTAAGACTATTCGTCGATTATGGTTTGGAGCGCGGATTTTGGGAAGACTTGTCTCTTTATCAATTTGACGGAAGGTCAACACCACTGAAACGTTGGCAGGCATCGAGCAGGGCATCTTGTAGTTTGATGTCGCGGGTGACTGGGTTCGGCGCGCGCAGGTGCATGTGGTAAAAATATTTGCCGGTGACCATTGCGGCGGGATCGTCGCTCACTGCCAGCCATACCTGAGTACGGTGGGCGGCGTCGAGGTCATCGGGCGCTCCTGAACCTCCCATCTTGGTTGGCACCCAGCCGGGCTCTAGCGCGTTGGAAAGAACATGGGGCCAGAGGCGGGCGACGGCGAATGCCAGCAATACGTCGTGCAGCTTGGTATCGGAGTACGCTTGTTGTCCATTCCACGGACGACGCTTCCAGGCGAGATCCTTCAGACTCGCATCGCCATTGCGGTGAAGAGCAGAACTCAGGTAGACGAGGCGCTTCGGTTTCTTGATCATCGCGGTCAGGATGTAGGGCGCGAGTGTATTGACGGCGAACACATGAAGCAGTCCATCTTCAGTTTCGAGGGGCCGAGGTTCGCGATAACCGACGGCTGCGTTGTGGATCACGGCGTCGAACGCGTCAAGGGCGTTGACTTGTTCGGCCAGCCGGCGGGTCTGGGCGATGCTGGCGAGATCGGCGATGAGTACGGCTTCGGCTCTGGGGATAGCGGCGAGCGCTTCCTGGCCCCGGTGCTGATTCCGAGCGTGGAGCACCACGCTGTGCCCCTGGTCGACAAGAAGTTGTGCGGCCATGCGGCCGAGTCCGTCGGAAGAGCCTGTGATGAAAACGCGCGCCATTATTTTTCCCTCACTTTTCAAAGCAACCAACTTAAACGATGCACGGCGGGCGTGGCAGGATTCTGCGCAGCGCGAAATCACGTTTCATGTGCAAGAAAATCAAGAGTGAGCTAGGCTGTTCTGTCCGAAATTGTCAAAAGCTATCGAGGAGAAACATGGTGATCAAGCCTGTTCAGCGGTTGCTGGGTGTTCTTCTGTGCGGCAGTTCGTTTTTTATTGCCTTCGTCGCGGTTGGAGCGGCGCAGAGTGATCAGAGCGTCTCTGCTCAGATCGCACCTAACGAAAATCTGGTTGCGGAAGGTGTGCCGCCGATTCCCGGTGCGCTGGCGGCGAGCGTGGAGCGCTACAGCAACTATCGCGGCGCGAGTTTGGTGAGTTGGAATCCGGAGCGGCGCGAGATGTTGATCTCGACGCGCTTCGCCGACGTGCCGGAACTTCATCTGGTGAAGATGCCGGGCGGCGATCGCAATCAGTTGACGTTTTATGCCGATCCGGTGACGGAGGCGCATTTCAATCCACGGAAGAGCGGTTACTTCGTTTTCAGCAAGGATGTAGGCGGCGCGGAATTTTATCAACTGTATCGCTACGACGTGGGCAGCGGCGACGTCACGCTTCTTACCGATGGGAAATCACGCAATATCGGGATGGAGTGGGCGCACGGCGGCGACCAGATCGCTTACGCTTCGACGCGCCGCGACGGCAATGATGTGGATATATGGGTAATGGATCCGGCGGATCCGAAGAGCGATCACATGCTGGCCAAGCTTGATGGCGGAGGGTGGGGAGCGCTCGATTGGTCTCCGGATGGGCGAAAGATTCTGGCCATCAATGAACTTTCAGCGGAAGAGAGTTCGCTGTGGTTGATCGATTCAGCATCGGGAGAAAAGACGCCGCTCACGGTGAACAACGGCGCAAAGGTGAGCTACTCGGGTGGAAAGTTCAGCAAGGATGGCAGGGGAATCTACACCACGACCGATAAGGATTCTGAGTTTCATCGGCTGGCTTATATCGATCTGGCGACGCAGCACGCTACTTACCTGACTAGTGACATTCGCTGGGACGTGGCGGAGTTTGCTCTCTCTGACAACGGCAAGATGATCGCCTTCGCCACCAATGAAGACGGCTTTGGCGTGCTGCACATGGTCGACACGGCGACTAGGAAAGAAAAAACGTTGCCGAAGCTGCCTTCGGGGATCATTTCCGGCGTGTCTTGGAACAAAAACAATCGCGACTTGGGATTTAATCTCACTTCGGCGCGGGCGAGTTCAGATGTTTACTCGCTTGACGTTGAGACTGGGAAGGTGGATCGGTGGACATTTAGCGAGACTGGCGGAATCGATACGGCCAATCTGCCGGAACCGGAGTTGATCCATTGGAAGAGCTGGGATGGGCGGATGATCAGCGGCTTTCTCTACCGGCCACCGGCCAGGTTTACGGGGAAGCGACCGGTAATCGTGAATATTCATGGCGGTCCGGAGGGACAGTTTCGGCCGGGATTTCTGGGACGCAATAATTATTGGCTTAATGAACTGGGCATCGCCATTATTTTTCCTAACGTGCGGGGATCGACGGGGTACGGGAAGACTTTTCTTTCACTCGACAATGGATTCTTGCGCGAGGGATCGTACAAGGATATCGACACGCTGCTGGATTGGATTCCTCAGCAATCTGGTCTTGACTCTGGCCGCGTGATGATCACGGGGGGAAGTTATGGCGGGTTCATGACGCTTGCGGTCGCCACGAATTACAACGATCGCATTTGCTGCTCGGTTGATGTTGTGGGGCCGTCGAATCTAGTGACGTTTCTTGAGCACACGTCTGGGTATCGGCAGGATCTGCGGCGAGTGGAGTATGGGGATGAACGCGATCCTAAAATGCGCGAGTTTCTGGAACGGATTGCGCCTTACAACAACGCCAAGAAAATCACGAAGCCGCTATTTGTGATCGCGGGGAAGAATGATCCGCGCGTACCCGCCAGCGAATCGGAGCAGATGGTGCAGATTGTCAGGCAGAATGGGACACCGGTGTGTTGGCTGCTCGGCAAGAATGAGGGACATGGCTTCCGCAAGAAGCAAAACGTCGACTATCAGTTTTATGGGACGGTGATGTTTGTGGAGCAGTACCTGCTGAAGTAGGTGAAGCTGAAGGATGGAGAGATGTTGGAGCAGATGCTCGCAAGTTAAGCCAATCAGCGGCGGATAGCTTCCCCAAACCATCCGCCACCGAGGACTTCGCGGAACGTTGTTTCTGTGAATCCCGCGCTCTACATGGTAATGCGGGAATGGGGAGCGAAAAGGGTCATCGAGTAAAAAAATATTTCGAATTGTATGTTGCTTCAAAGAAAACGAAGAAACTGACGGCCTGCGGATGCAGCAGACTTCTCTAATATCGCAAACTATTGCACGTCCGCTCGTGAAGTTTTGGGGACGAATCTCGTAACCACTAGAAACAACCCCGCGATCACGACAAAGATCATCCAGCTCGCCTCGGGACCGAGGAGGCCGCCGGTCAGCCAATCGGGACCGGGCCACGAGGTGGCGAATAACCGGCCTTCGGCAAACTCTCCAGCATTGCGTCCAGCAAAGAAATAAATGTTGCCGAAGTCGAAGGCGGCGTGCCAGCCGATGGCGAAGGCCAGGTTACCCGTGCGTCGAATGGTGATGGTGAGGAGGAAAGCTAACAGGCCAGTGCAGGCGAAATCCTCCCAGCGCTCGTTGGGCTTGGTGAGATAGTGGAGGGCACCGAAGCCTATTGCGAGGACGGTGGCGGCAGGCCAGAAGCCAATGCCATCGGCCAAGGTGCGCAGCAAGTAGGCGCGGAAGGCGAACTCCTCAACGATGCCGATCACGAGAGAGGCTGCAATCCAGAGCAACAGTCCGTAGACTAATGCGCTTCCGTGGCTGGCTAAGCCGGTTATGCGGTAGCCGCCGAAAGCGGCGATCAGTCCAATTAAGAGCGAGACCGAGGCAGCGCCCCAGGCGAGGCCTTTCCAGAAAAGAGCGCCGAAGAGTTGGCTCAGGTGAACGTAGTAATCGCTGAGGTGACGGCGCTCGATGCGCATCATGATGAAGGTGGCGAGCGCGGTCGGGATGAATATGAGGAGTATATCCGTGGCAGCGAGCCAACGCGGATCGAGGAAAGGGTGCTGACCTCCGAAGCCCAGGCGGGACCCGGTGTAGCTGATTGCGTAGTTCGCGGCAATGATGATGGCCAGCCAGATCAGCAGTCTCCAACCGGAGTGGAGCTGGCCTTGTTGATTGATGAAGAGTTTGCGCATGGTTGTTGTCCGATGTCTTATCCAACGCGGCCCGAAGTTTGGCGAGCAGAATGAAACTCGAAAATCAAATAGGCGCCGGTTTCGTAGAGGCTCGTCACCGTTAACGAGGCATCGAGCGTTTGGCGCGGTTAACTATTCGATAAAGCGGCTGCGGTAAATGCGGCCAGATCACTGAATAGCTGCACCAGGGTCGCTTCCCTTTCGGCCTCGGGCAAAGCGAGTTGCCGCTCCACTCGCGCTTCCATGTCGCGCAACTGCGGCTCGGCCGTTTTGCCGGCGAGGTGGTGAAAGAGCAGGCGGTGCGCGGCTTTGCGCTGCATGACTTCGAGTCCATCGAGCATCTGGCGGTGCGATGTACCTTCCCAGATGGCCAGGATCATAGCCTCGCGGAGCCAGCGCTCGACGCGATTTTCTTGCAGAGTTCCGACGCCGCCATAGACTTCCATGGCCCACTTGGCGGTGTGCACGGCGAACTCGGCGGTCCAGTATTTGGCCAGGTGTGCGATGAGGCGAAAAAGATGATAGCGGTCGGAGTATGGCGGCTTCTCCTGCCAAACCTCGTCGAGCATGTGGACGGCCTCCCACGCCAGTTTTGAAGCGGCGTGCAGGCCGCGCGCGCGATCTTCGAATTGGCGACTCAGCAAGGGATGCTCGATGATCGGTTTGCCGAAGGCGGTGCGGCGCTGGGCATAAGAATACGCATCGGCTAGGGCGCGCTGGGCAAGGGCCACGCTGCCTATGCAGTTGGCGACGCGCGAGAGATTGAGTACCTCGAGAATCAGATAGATTCCCTGCTCTGATTGCCCGAGGAGCCAACCTTCGCTGTTGAGCAGTTCGATTTCGCCGGTGGGAACGGAGCGGGTCGCGATCTTGTCTTTGAGGCGGCGAATTTGATAGTTGAGTTGACCGTCTTCCCGGTGACGCGGCACCAGGAAGAGACTCAGGCCGCGCACGTTTTGCGGCGCGCCTTCTGGCCGAGCCGCCACAACGGCTAATTCGGCGCCGGCATTACTGGCGAAATATTTGTCGCCGGTCAAGCGCCACTGATTTCCATCTCTTTCTTTTTGCGCAACCGTTTCGACCGCCGCGCCTAAGTCGGATCCGCCCTTGATTTCGGTCATCCACGTGGCGCCCTGCCACACGGTATCGTCGCGCCGCAACATGCGGGGCAGGAATCGTGCTTGTAGTTCTGCGTCTCCATACTTTGAGAGCGGGCAGAGTGTGGAAAGAGAAACAGTGTAGGGACAGGCCAAGCCGGCGTCGCAGAAACCGGTGGCGTAGAGGAGGAGATAAGCGGAGAGCAGCGATTTCTGCTCGGGATTCTCAAAGGCGCGCCAGAGCACGCCGGAACGGTATCCGCGTTTTAGCATGCGCCAGTATTCGGGCGGATAAAGAATCTCGTCGACACGCGCGCCCCACTGATCGAACATGCGCAGCCATGGCGTGCCGGCGCGGTCGACTGCGTCGGAGATTCCCTGCCCTTCGCTTTCGAACCATGTCTCGTAGTCACGCAACCATGCGTGATCGGCGTGGATTCCGAGGTGCTGCAGAAACTGCACGGGAGAGCGCAGGACATCAGAACGTAAAATATCGACGCTCATAGCGGCCGCAACTTTTTTCATGTGCCCAGGAATTCTAAAGTCAACACCCACGCTTGCCGCGCCGAGTGCGGCTCGTAGGAGGCGCGTTCGTCACAGAAAAATCCGTGATCCGCGCGCGCGAACTCGACGTTCACGTAAGTCTTCTGGTGCGCGCCGAGGGCGTCGGTCACGGCTTTGCGGTGGTCGGGGGTGATGTGCTTGTCCAACCCGCCCCAGACGAGTAGCAACGGCGCTTGTTGTTTGGAGGCGCGATCGAGCAGTGCGGGAGCGATGCCGCCTCCGTAGAATGACACGGCAGCGCGCAGCGGAAGAATGCTATTTGCAAGGAAGGAGGCGCGGCCACCCATGCAGAATCCGACAGTCGAAATCTCGTTTGCTTTCACCTGGGCATTCGACTGAAGCCAGTCATACGCCGCGCGCATATCTAACTCTGACTTCTCTGGGGTCACAGCTCGAACGTGCGGCTGGACGGCGGGAAAGTCTGTGTAGCTGCCTTCGAAGCCGGGAGGAGCGGTGCGGTGAAAGAGCTCGGGAGCTATGACAATGTATCCTTCAGCGGCTAAACGCTCGGCTACGCTGCGGATGTGATGGTTAACACCAAATGCCTCTTGCAGGAGAATGAGCCCAAGATGAGGGGCGGTTTGCTCTGGCCGCGCTATGTAGACTGACATGCGGCTGCCGTCGGAAACGGTGAGTTCTACTTTTTCTTTCGCGATTGCTGGCGAGCTCATAGATTCTTCAATAGTAAATCCACCTGCGTGGTTACAAGCCGAACTGAATGCCTTTGCGCTCTCGTCCCAGCGCTACCACGATGGCCGCCAGCGTGAGCACTACAAATGCGGTCAGGGCCATGGCATTCGCGTAGCTGGTATGTTCGGCGAGAATCGCCTCCGCAGTTGGAACCCAACTGGCTAAGAGAACGCCACACTGATAGGCGAATCCGGGCAGGAAACCGCGAACGGAGTCTGGCGATAACTCGGAGAGATGCGCTGGAATGATTCCCCACGCTCCCTGCACCATGAACTGGAGCAGAAAGGCACCGAGAATCAACATGGCGAGAGAAGGTGAGTAGGCCCACAGCGGAACCAACAGAATCGCACAGATGAGCGAGGTGATCATGGCGCGACGGCGTCCGAAGCGGTCGGACAGAAAGCCGACCAGCGTGCCTCCGCAAAGCGCTCCCACCATGGAAATGGCAACGATTTCCGCAACTCGCGTCGGCTTCATGCTCCAGTAGCGCTTGAGGAAGGTTGGGAACATATCCTGGGTGCCGTGCGAGGCGAAGTTCATCATCATCATCAGGAGAGTTAGATAGAGGAACAATTTCCAGTTCGATAGGATCGCGCGGCCGAGGTCGCTCCAGTTGGGATGGCGCGTTTTTTGCCAGACTTCGGATTCCTTCACGCGGAAGCGGACGAAGAGGCCGAGCAGTGCGGGAAGTCCTCCGATGAAAAACATTGGGCGCCAGCCCCAGCGCGGAAAGACAAAATAGAAACAGCCGGCCGCTAGGAGATAGCCTAGAGCATAGCCTTGCTGCAAAATTCCTGAGAGTAATCCGCGCAGTCGCGGCGGAACTTTTTCCATGGCGAGCGAGGCGCCCACGCCCCATTCTCCGCCCATGCCGATGCCGAACAGCGCACGCAGCACGAGGAAGGTGGTGAAGCTGTGCGCGAAGCCGGTTGCCACTTCAATCGCGGAATAAAAGACAAGGTCGATCATCAGCGGGATGCGCCGTCCGTAGCGGTCGGCCAGCAATCCGAAGATGAACGCACCGACGGGACGGAACGCCAGGGTAAGGGTGATGGAGAAGGCAATTTGTTTATCCGGCCGGTGAAATTCCTGCGCGATAGCGGTCAGTGAGAGGACGACGAGAAAAAAGTCGAAGGCGTCGAGGGTCCAACCGAGAAAGCCGGCGAAGACGGCTGCACCGTGGCCGTCGGAATTCGTGGCGGGCACGGTGCCTGGAATGGTCGAATCGGCCAGCGAACTCAGATTTCCTCCTCTAGGACGGGGACTACTATACAACGAAAAAGCGCAGGGACAAGCGGGCTGTTTCTTTGAGCGGGATGGGGAAAAGCTTAGCGAGTCGCGTTCGCCGGCAGAAGCATGCCGCTGCAACCGCCGAGGCCGATGCGACGAAATCCATCACGTTCGCAGAATCCGCGGAGGATGACTTCGTCTTCGTCTTCGAGAAATTTTCTTGGTTCGCCGGTCGGCAGGGTTACTGGATCTTTGCCGCGTGAAGTTAATTCCAGCAAGCTTCCGCAGGCGCTCTTGTCGGGACCTGACACAGTTCCGCTCGCCAGCAGATCGCCGGGACGAAGATTACAACCGTTGCTCGCGTGATGGGTGAGCAGCTGCGCCATGGTCCAGTACATGTCGCTGAAATTACTTCGGCCGAGGACGACGGGAGCCATACCTTGCTCGCGCATACGGGGTGAGAGCAATGCGACTTCCAGATGCAGGTCGACACCGCCGTGGTCTTGATCGTTCTGGTCAAAAAGATAAGGTAATGGCGCCGGATCGCCTTCCGGGCGGACGAAGGCGGCGGTGCGGAAAGGAGCGAGCGCTTCCATCGTCACAACCCATGGCGAGAGTGAAGTGGCAAAGCTCTTCCCTAAAAACGGTCCCAGCGGCTGATATTCCCATGCTTGAATGTCGCGGGCGGACCAGTCATTGAGCAAGCAGATTCCGAAAATATGTTCTTCTGCTTCGGCAATGGGAATGGGTTCTCCTAAATTATTTCCGGCGCTCACGAAAAAACCGACTTCCAGTTCGTAATCGAGCGCCTTGGCGGGCCCGAATCTTGGAGGGGCGTCGCCGTCGCGCGTTTGGCCGTTCGGACGGCGGATTGGCGTTTTCGAAGGAACCAGCGATGAGGCGCGCCCGTGATAGCCAATTGGAATGAATTTGTAATTCGGGAGCAGCGGGTTGTCGGGACGAAACAATTTTCCGACGTTGGTGGCGTGAAAGATGGAGGCGTAAAAATCTGTGTAGTCGCCGGTGGCGGCTGGGAGAAGTAGGTCTACATCGGACTGCGCGAAGAGATGGCGGGAAGCGGCTTGCCTATCAGCGCCGGGCGCGTCCTGGCGCAAGATGGCATGAAGACGACGGCGCAAGGCGCGCCTCGCACCGACTGGAAGCGCCATCAGCGAATTGAGAGAACTCGCGGCGCAGGCATCGGCGGTAAGGGTGCTCTCCCCAGCAAACGAAGGTTCGATTTGCATTCCTCGAAGATCAAGAACGCGATCGCCGATCGCTATCCCCAGGCTCGGCTCGGCGCTTTGGCCAGGCCGTCGAAAAACTGCAAAGGGCAAATTCTGAAGGGGGAAATCTGCACCAGCAACATTTGCCGATTCGACCCAGCTTCGCACTTTGGAATCGTGAGTCTCGTCGAGGACGGGTTTCATAGGAGACTTAGAGATCGAAGATCGTCGATGGGTTCGGTGAAGGAGCAGGAGCCAAACGAAACTGCAAAATCCTGGCGGGCAGCAGCAATTGCTCGCACACTCAAGCGATCTTCATGCCAACTCACTCCATCTTCGTCAAAGTGGAAGGCTTGGGGCGATTGTTCCTCGAGCAATTGAGTCGCGACTTTCGAATTCATGCCGGCGCGCAAGAACGCGGCGGCGAGAAAGAGATTGATAAAACCGTGCATCATTCCCAGGGGGCTTTCGGGCTGATAGGTGAGGCGATGGATGGAGCGCAAGGGGTGGTGCAATCCGGCCGTCGCCTTGAAGGGCACATTGTTGGCGGCGCACAGGCGGATGAATTCGACGACGTCATCTGGAGCGGGAAACTTGTCAGCAGTTTCTCCGCCGGTGCGAATCTTGGCTCTGCGGGCACTGCGGGCCAGCGCCGGGATGCAGTCGGTCGCGGATGCGGTGGGAATTTCGCAGTACGTCGACAGTGCCCGCGGAATGAATGCGGAGATCCGCTCGATTTCTCTAGAGCTCGTAACCTTTAGCTCAACCGATTCGATAACTGCTGATCGTTGCGTCGTTGATTTCGCCAGTCGAAGATTGAATTCGGAGATGCGAGCTGCATCCGCCAGTCCATCGGAGCCTAGAAGGGCAGACAGACGCCACTCCGCGCCATTTTCGCCAGACGCCGGATTTGGCAATCGCGCGAATGCATCTTCGAACTCTGCTAACCGGGCGACGGGAAGGATGAAGCGGCCGAGAATCCAGCTCCGTCCAGAACGCAAATATTCGTCGTAATTGGCGACTGAGCGAGACATCGATAATGACGCTGGAGGAAATAATCCCGCGTAATCGATCAGGTCGCGCAGCAAGGTGCTGGCGGCGTCGGTCGCGGCGGGGCCTTGCGTTGTGTGTGAGGATTTCATTGTCGTAATAATCTCTGATTATTCGGGGCGAACAGAAGCGAGAGCTTACTTGGGAATCGTGCGAACGACAGCATGTCCTTCGCCTCGCTCAGGATGACAAGTCCAAATATGCTACTTGGCATTCGCAGGACGACAAGTTTAAGTACGCTATTCGGCATTCGATTGCTTAAACTTTTTTCGCAGCCCCTGCCAGCATTCGAAATATTGATGATCGAGCTGCGAGGTCTCCAGCGCAAACTTTGTGGGCTGGCAGACGAAGCGCGTCTCGAACATGAATGCCATGGTGTCGGCGAGATAGACCGGCTTGAGTTCGGCTTTGCTGGCTTTCTCGAAAGTTTCGGAGTCGGGACCGTGACCAGCCATGCAATTGTGCAGGCTGGCGCCGCCGGGCACGAAGCCTTCGGCCTTGGCGTCATATTCGCCACGAATCAGCCCCATAAATTCGTTCATGAAATTGCGATGGAACCAGGGAGGACGAAATGTATGTTCGGAAACCACCCAACGCGGCGGGAAAATCACGAAGTCGACGTTGGCGGTTCCGGGGACTTCGGAAGGCGAAGTCAAGACGGTGTATATCGACGGATCAGGATGGTCGAAGGTAACGGTGTTGATGCAATTGAAATTCGCGAGATCATATTTGTAGGGCGCGTAATTTCCGTGCCAGGCGACTACATTGAGTGGTGAATGATCGATTTGCGCGGCCCAGAGGCGGCCTTGAAACTTTGTGATAATCCGGTAATCACCGTCGCGGTCTTCAAAGGCGGCGACGGGAGCGAGAAAATCACGCGGATTGGCCAGGCCATTGGCGCCGATGGGGCCGAGGTCGGGCAGACGAAAAAGAGCTCCATAGTTTTCGCAGATATATCCTCGCGCCGCTTTTTGCAGTAGTTCGACGCGAAAACGAATTCCTCGTTGAATGACCGCAATCTCACCCGGAGCAACTTCGAGCAGGCCCATCTCTGTGCGCAGCAGTAATCGACCCATCTGCGGCACGATCAGCATCTCTCCGTCGGCGTTGTAGAAAAAGCGGTCGGTCATTGAGGTGTTGGCGAGGTAGACGTGAATTCCGACGCCCGAGTGAGTGTGGGTGTTGCCGTTACCGGCCATGGTGATGAGGCCGTCGACGAAATCGGTGGGCTCGGAGGGGATGGGGATGGGCATCCAGCGCAACTGATTCGGGGGGGTTGGGACTTCGTCGAAGGGCGTGCTGCGCAGCTTTTTTGGGTTGATCGGCTCGAAGGGCTTGTGCGCTACCGAGGGACGAATCCGATAAAGCCAGGTATGGCGGTTTGCGCCGCGGGGTGCGGTAAAAGCCGTGCCACTGAGCTGTTCGGTGTAAAGGCCATGTGCCACTCTCTGCGGTGAATTTTGTCCGCGCGGCAGAACGCCTTCAACTGCTTCGGTCACAAATTCGTTGCCGAATCCGGACTGATAGCGCAATGATTTAGAAGGCGTCTTCGACTTTGTCTTTGCGCTTGCATTCGCGAAGGTTGCGCTGGTTGCTGTCGCCTTAGGCATGCCTAGAGATTTCCTCGCCGGGCTTGTTCCATTTCGATCGATTCAAAGAGCGCCTTGAAATTTCCTTTACCGAAACCGCGGCTGCCTCTACGCTGGATGACTTCGAAGAATACAGTCGGACGATCCTCCACCGGTTTCGAAAAAATCTGCAGCAGATAACCTTCTTCGTCGCGGTCGACGAGTATGCCTAGCGATTTCAATTCGTCGATCGGTTCTTCGACGGGGCCGACTCGCGATGGCAACAGGTCGTAATACGTATCGGGAACGCGAAGAAAATCGAGGCCGTTGCGTTGCAGTTTTGCCACCGTGTACATGACGTCTTTGCATTGGAGCGCGATGTGCTGCGCGCCGGGGCCTCCGTAGGCTTCGAGATATTCCTGAATCTGGCTCTTGTTGCGCGCTTGAGCCGGCTCATTGATGGGAAATTTTACAGAGTGCGAATCGTCGGACATGACGATGCTCATGAGCGCACTGTATTCGGTCGAAATATCCTTGTCGTCAAACGTGATGTAGCGATGGAAGCCGAAGACGCGTGTGTAGTAATCCGCCCAGTACTGCATCTTGCCGAGTTCTACGTTGCCGACTATGTGGTCGACGCGCAGGATGCCGCAATCATCGCCGGCGAGCGGAGCGGCCATGAAGCCCGGCAGGAATGGCCCTTTGTAGTCTTTGTACGAAATTAACGAATGAATCGTGTCGCCGTAGGTGTGGACGGCGGCGCGGCGAATGGCGCCGTGTTCATCTTTTAGATCATGCGGCTCTTCGGCGGGCTGCGCGCCTCGACGCACAGCTTCTTCAAAAGCCTGATCCGCGTCAGCAACTTCGAGCGCGATATCGCGGACGCCGTCTCCATGCTTGCGAATATGTTCGGCTGCGGAATCATCCGCCGTCAGAGGCGTCGTCAGAAGGAAATTTGCCTTCCCCTGGCTCAGGGCGTAGGAGGTTCGCTGACGCTGGCCTGTTTCAAGTCCGCTATAGGCAACCTGCGAAAAGCCGAATCCCTTACGATAGAAATAGGCTGCCTGGCGGGCGTTGCCCACCCAGAATTCGACATGATGAATACGCTTGAGTTTGAGAGGATTCTCCATTACGGCTTGCGCTCCCAGAATCCATCTTCGCACATTTTCGAACGCGATTCGTATCGGGGAATGCCTTTAGGCAAGTCGCCACCGAAGAGAACACTCACGGCATGTTCTGCAATCCAGCGGTGCGCACGATCGCTGCTGTTTTTACCACAGTCTTAGCCGTCAGCCTTTTTGGATTGGCTCAGCCACCCTCCGTCCAGAGTACCGGCTTCAACTCTAATCTGCGCGGTGTCAGCGTCAGTCACACGAGAACTGGAAAAAACATTGTCTGGGCCTCCGGAACAAAAGGAATCATCCTGCGCTCATTCGACGACGGCAAGTCATGGAAGCAACTCAAGATCGCCGACGCACCTGACCTCGACTTCCGCGGGATCCAAGCCTTCGGCACTGACACTGCTTACGTGATGTCGAGCGGCGACGGTGAAAAGTCGCGGATCTACAAGACCACAGACGGCGGAACATCTTGGAGGCTTCAGTATTCCGACAAACGCCCAGGCTTTTTTCTCGACTCGATCGCATGCTACTCCAGAATTCGCTGTTTTGCGCTGAGTGATCCGGTCGACGGGAAGTTCCTAATCTTGACCACTACCGACGGCGGCGAACATTGGAAACAGTTGCCGCGCGACAAAATGCCCTCTTCTCTTCCTACTGAAGGAGCATTCGCCGCCAGTGGAACCTCCATCGCGTTATGCGGCGACGACATTTACTTCGGTACGGGTGGACCGTCCGCTCGCATTTTTCACTCAATTAATCACGGGCAGTCCTGGGTCGTGGTTGAAACTCCTGTAGCCAGCGGCAACTCGTCAAGTGGGATTTTTAGTGTCGCCTGCCAAAATCGCTACGTTGTCGCGGTGGGAGGCGATTACAAAAATCCGGAGGACGCTGAACGTGTAGCCGCGTATTCCAACGATCGCGGTAAAACTTGGCACTTAGCGAATCGTTTGCCTCTGGGCTATCGTTCCTGCGTCCGCATCGCGGCGGGTACGACTTTTACCGTAGGACCTAACGGTGAAGATATCAGCCTCGATTATGGGGCGAATTGGAAGAGCGCCGATACTCTAAATCTGAATGCAGCTGCGCTCATAACTAAAGGGATCGGATATGCGGTGGGTCCGAACGGGACATTCAAACATCTCCAGTTGCAGGTTCTGGATTTAATCCACCGTCACCGCCAGCGAGAAAAGGAAGCGGCTCAATAAAGTGTGGATCTAGCGCACTTCGATCGAAACCAGCTCTCCCTGTTGCTTCCCCCCGGCGCGGTAGTTCACAGACGCCAGTCGATTTTTCCAATCGCAGGAGAATTGATCTTCTCCCATGACTACTAATGATTTGTAATTCGACGTATGCATTTTATAAGTCGTCATACCACTCAAGATAGTAACTATAGCTTCGGGGGGCTTCGAGCAATCGCTGCTTACTATCTTACCCTTGAGAAACTGTACAGGGCCGGTTGATTCTGGTTTCGGTGGCGCAGGTTTTGTCGCGGCGTCAGCGTCCTCATCTTGATCAGTTGTAGTGTTGGTATTCGATTCGGTGCTCCTCTTGGCGGTGGGAGTGCTTGCCGCGCCCGCCGGGGTCTCGGGCCCACCGGCCCGTTGCGGGCGTACTCCATACTTTTGCAGTGTGTCTAAGTCTTCCAATTGCTCTTTTGCGGCGACTGCGGCAGTTCGATCCGATCCTGCCTTCAGCCGCGTGAAAACCTCGCGAGCAAGATCCCATTTTTTCCCGGAAACGTAAATCTGTCCCAGGTTGAACTGGTACTCTGCATTTCGCGGCGCCAGAACGATTGCCTCCTTTTGCGCTTCGAGGGCCGAGGTGATTCCACCTCCCTCTACGCGCGCCATTCCTAGCATGTTATAAGCGTCGGCTAGCTCCGGATACCAATCCGTTACCGACCGCAAATCCTGCATCATATTGGCAAGGCCCTGCATCCGCTGCCCGGTAGCTTGTGCCTTCTGATATTTCAACACTGAGCGGTAATACCATACCCACGGGTCTTGAGGGTTTGCTTCCGCGGCTTTCTCCACTTCGTCGGCCGCCGCATCGAATTTCTTCTGTCGCAGATACTCGCGGGCGAGTCCGCGATGAGCCACTTCGTTGTTTGTTGGGTCCGCCGCCAATTGCTGTAAATCGTGCCACGCCTGATCGCGATGTTCGGGAATGCGCGCCATTACGTCACCAATCATCGCCTTTGCGTCATCATCTTTAACCGGGGTAGCCGTCATTCCGATGTCGTCCGGGCCAAAGGGAAGCGGAATCTGAACCGGTTGTTCCCTATCTACTGGATCTGCAATCGGCTTTTTCGATTCGTCGAGCGCAACTCCCAACATGCTCTGCGAATTGAAATATGTCTTTACCGCTTCCTCCATTTGCGCGGGCGTCATGTCAAAGGCCTGCACCATGGCTTTCTCGACCGGAACCTGATGATTGTTGACTAAGTCGAAGTAAATACCCACCTGGGGCATCTTATTCTTGTTCGCGAGATAGTGAACGATCATCCAGGACTGCGCGTAAAACAAGGTATTGTGCGTGCCTTCGCGCTTTCCGTAAACATCATGTTTCATGGTGAATAGATCGGTCATTGACAGCCATACCGGAGAACTTACTAACTGGGTCAGCGACTGCGGGATATTTGGGTCGCGTTTCATTCCGGCCATGTCATCGAAGACGTCTTCATGCCATTCAGGCAATAACTCGGGATCGCCTCCCAGTTCTACTTTCTTGCCGATATTGATCGATCCGAAATATTCGGCCAGGCCTTCGTCAAACCAACCCTGCGTGGGCGGATAGTTGTAATTCAGAAGATAGTGAGCGAGTGGATGAGCCACGGCGCGCCAGGGATCGATTTCAAAAAGATTGAGGACGATATAAATGCGATCCTGTGCCGGAACATAGCAACCACCCGACATGCTCTGTTTTATCGGCGCAATGTCACCATATTGTTTATCGCTCTTGAGTGCGATGACGGTGATCGGCACAGACATCTTTAGCTTGTCTTTTAGAATCAGCTGGCCAAAGACCGCACGCATCTGTTCGAGGCGCAAGGCAACTTCACGGCCGCGCCTGTCGCCTGCGTCGGTGATTACATCGAAGTGCGCGGAATGCACATCGAGCCATTTCGCTTCATCCTTGGCGAGGACGCAGGTCGGAGCGAGGATTTGCGCGGTCAAAGACAGGAGCACGGCAGCAGGCAGGAAAACTTGTGGGACCGAAAATAACTGACGGAATCGCATGACGGCCGGAGCGCTTCCCAGAAATGCTAGCATGCCGCCCGCTGCTTTGGTGGAGCGCACTAAGCAATCGGCGAAAGCGGCTGTAGCACGGGTTGCTCAATTAATTATGCAGCGATTCCCTCACTGTTACGCGGCTTCGTCGGTATTCTCGTCGATCAGGTTTTCCACATTGAGTTCTCCGTTGCCCGGCGCGTCGCGACGTTCACTGCGTCCCAAGTCATCGAGTTCGTCGGAGTCGCGTGGCGGGAGATCGTCCGGCCGGCCATATTCAAGATGGGTATGAACGGGGCGCTCGGGATGATCGGCAGCATCCTCAACGCCCTCTACGATTCCAGCCTCAAGCGCCTGATCGCTATCGGCAAGTTCCCGGACGCTCGCATCGGCTGCATCGGCGACCGAAGAGAGGCGCTGGGTGTCTCCGGATTGCCCGGCGCTATCGGGGCCAACCTGTCCGGGATCGTTGCCCAGGTCGTCGGGCTGCGCTTGTTCGTCACCACGTGCTCGGTTCATCAGAGCCTCCTAAATTGATCGTCGATTTTTTTGTCGATTGTTGGTCGCCCATTGTTTGTCGCCGATGTTTTATCAATGATCCTCTGAACGACCTTTGGATGCAGTTGCGCGATTTAAGGTATAGCAGTTGTCAGGGCGTAGTCCGCGATTTGGCTTTCATCTTGGCCCCGGCCCGGCTCGCACGTTACACTCTCGTCCGTGAGCTCGGCTCCCTCTTCGCGCCTGGCATGGATTGACTGGATGCGCGGCCTCGCCTGCGTTCTGATGTTCCAGACGCACTGTTACGATGCGTGGCTTGGCGGCGACGCACGCAACACGGCCTTTCTGAAAGGATCGCAACTTCTAGGCACGCTCCCTGCGCCGCTTTTTCTTTTTCTGGCGGGAATTTCGTTCGCGCTGGTTGCCGATAGACTCATGCGCAAGAGTCTGAGCGCTGGCGAAATCACGCGCACGATGGCGCGACGCGGCGCTGAGATTTTGGCGTTTGGCCTTCTCTTCCGGCTTCAGGAGTTTCTGATTGCCTGGGGATGGGCTCCTTGGTCTGACTTGCTGCGGGTTGATGTTTTGAACATCATTGGCCTGTCGATGATTTTGATGGCGCTGACTTGCGGGATTGCACTTGCAGCATGGCCCTCCGGAGTTACCGACCGCCGTCGCGTTCGATTAGTGATTATGGCGCTCGCCGTGGCGTCTCTGATCGCCTTACTCACTCCACCGCTCTACACTACCTGGCGGCCGACCTGGCTGCCCTGGCCAATTGAGTCCTATATCGACGGATGCCACAATCTTGGTGCGCCTCAGCCCTGGCTGTTTCCATTGTTTCCGTGGGCGGCGTTCGCCTTCGCCGGGCTCGCTGCCGGGTTTGTTTTGTTCAGCGATCGGGCTCGTACTCAAGCAACCATGACGCTTGCTTTATTTGCCGCTGTCGGAATCGCGGCGATCCTGGTCGCGCGCGAATTCGACCATTCTTCGTTTCATCTCTATTCCACTTATGATTATTGGCACACCAGCCCAAATTTCCTGATGATGCGCATTGGCCTTCTGTTAGTGATCGCCTTCATGAGTTATGCCTGGTGTCGCTGGGGTCTGGGAGTTCGAGGTTTCAGTCCGCTGATTCAGTTAGGGCAGACTTCCCTTCTGGTCTATTGGGTGCATATAGAGTTCGTCTACGGACGATTCTCGCTCCTCCCCAAACGAGCCGAAAGCATTCTTGGCGCAACGCGTGGACTGCTTGAAATCTGCGTGTTCATGCTGATTCTTTCGTTATTGCGTACCAGAATTGACTGGAAACAGATCGACTGGAAGAAGCTGACGGTCGGGAAAAAGATCGCAACAAAAGTTGAGACTGCGTAGCCGTGGAGTTATTGCAGACTTAGATTTATTTCGCCATGTTTGCCGAAAGTGATGCGCAACAGACTTTCCTGGCCACTTTGAAAATCGCCGTCTACTGTGGCTGACTGATCGTAGTTAGCCGCCTCGGAACTGACTTGCACTCGCAGGCTATGCTTGCCGGGCGGAAGCTGCGCAGCGTGGACTTCATGCCCTTGAACATGATGAAACATACCAAGGTGTTTCTTGTCGGTGCCTTCCAAGACGTGGGCGTATGCGAGATGGTCATCAGACCAGACCAATAGATGGGCTTCGGCGAACTTATGGTCGACTTCGATTTCCAAGGTGGCTGGAGGTGGTTGAGACGCGGCAGCCTTGGCGGGTGTAAGAGTTGGCGACCCGACGCCGGCAATTTTTGGCCTGGACACTGACGCTTTTCCCGAAGAAGCCAAGTTCGGATGCTTTTCGGCGATTGTATCCGTCACTGTCGCGCGTGAAGTGACAACGGCATTCGGCAAGGTCGTGAGCGGCGCAGGCTGCGGTTGGTTCGATGCAATCGCGACTGAAGCGGGCGACGGCGCGGCATCTCTCGGCGGCAGTCGGCGGGCAAATGGGTAGGGATTGAACGAAATGATCCAGAAGCCAAGGATGAAGAGCGCGGCCAGGATCGCGGCTCCGGCTAAGGATGTCTTCCGAACGTGTTCTCGGTAATCGGCAGGCTTATCGTTGGTTGCGGCAACCGAGCGCGGATTGGGTCGAATGGCAGCGCCGGTCGCCACAAAGCTTAGCGCCGACGAACGCGCGATTTCCTGCCCGGTCTGGCCATCTTCTGCGATGGATGAAGGCGAGGGCTGTTTCGCCTTACTCCAGGGCTCGCGTCCCTGCTGCAGATGCTGAATGTCGAGTACCATTTCCAAACCGCGCTGGTAGCGCAGTGCGGGATCTTTGGCGATGGCGCGGCTAATAATGTAATCGAGGCCGGGCGGGAGTTCGGTGTCGAGAAGAGTGGCGGGTAGCGGATCGTGGTTGACGACCTTGAATGAGACCGTAACCGCGCTGTTGCCTTGAAATGGCCGGTGGCCGGTCAGCATCGTATAGAGGATCACGCCCAGGGAAAACAAATCCGATCGCCCGTCTACGTCTTCGCCATTTAACTGTTCGGGCGACATGAAAGCGGGCGTACCAAGCGTCCGGCCGGCCAAGGTCACGTTGGCGAGGTTGAGTTTTGCGATTCCGAAATCGGCTATCTTGGCGTGCCCGTCTTCGGTCATCAGGATATTCGCGGGCTTTAGATCGCGGTGAACTACACCCTGGCCGTGAGCACAGTCGAGCGCCTCCGCCAGTTCGAGGGCTAGTTGTATCGCAACTTCAACGGGGAGCTTGTGGTCGTGCTGCGACAGAAGGGCGTCCAAGGATTGTCCGCCGACATATTCCATCACAATGTAGGGAGAATGCGTCTCGGGCTCTTCGCCGACGTCGAAAATGGTTACGATTCCAGGATGCGACAGGCGGCCCGCAGCTTCGGCTTCGCGTATGAAGCGCTCGCGATACTCGAGTTCGTCTTCTGGGGACTGGCCTGCAAGAGAGACGGTCTTGACAGCGACGACGCGATTGATCTTGGGATCGCGCGCTTTGTAGACGACGCCCATGGCTCCGCGGCCGAGTTCGGTGAGGATCTCGTATCGCCCAAAGCGTTCGCGGCCGCGATCATCCATAGGTGTCTTGTGCGGTGCTGGAGCTTCAGAGTTTTTGAAACTCGGGTTCACTGATCAGCGCGCGGCTGCTTCCGCCTTGCCCTCGGTGATGACGCGAATGCCGACCACGTTTTCACTCAGGACATCGGCGATCTTCTTCGCTTGATCTGGGCTGAGTCCGTTGAGCAGTTCAAAGGCAATTTGAACGCCCTTAAGGACCGGAATCGTGTCATGATGAAGTCGGATTTCAATGGCTGCCGGACCAGTCTGACGGCCGACGGCAAAACCAACTCCAGCTCTTTCCGTCACTACTTTTTCGTTAGCCATGCGTTCCCCTATGAGAGATTTTAGGCATCCGTCTCTCTGGCGGTTGCGCAAGCAAAGGGGGTTTGCGGGCGTCAACTGCTATTGTCCGCCGGAGGCCAAATGGCTCCAAGTTACTGTCGTGTCTTGCGCCGGGTGGCAGTGTTCGATAGCGGACAGACTGGGGTTGCGGTCAAAGGCGATAGCGGGCGGGCTTATGACCTCCCTCGGCTTGTCGCGGAGATTTGCAGGATCGCATTCCCGGTCAGCTTCAACCCGACCCCCCACGCCTGTCGGGCGCTGGCTTCATCGCTGCCGTAACCGCTTACATATACGGTGCAGTAGAAACCATCGCGAACACCACCAAGCTCGGCGAAATAGCAGCGGCGGATGCAGATTTCGACGGGCGATGGCGTCTCCGGCGCACGGCGCAATAGACTCACCAGGTTTGTGGCGAATTGTTGATGATCCGACAATGACTGCCGGTCTAAACGTGGCCGATCTGGAGGTGGCTGATGTGGAGATGGCGACTCGCTGTGAGTCGAGAAGACTATGTCCACATAACTTGCAAACTTATGCGACGCATCGTAAATCTCTTCCTCCAGAGTGAGTTCGGTGCTGGCCCAGGCGTCGCACTTGGCCGTTTCGATGGCGCTTCGCGGTGAGTTCACGGAGCGGAGAAAATCCCGCAGTTCGGGAAATCTTTCAGCCTCTTCAATCTGGGACAGCAACTCTGGATGCCGTTTCACATCGAGATAGGCCAGTTTGCCGGCGGGATCGGTCCACGGGAAATCAAGCACTGGATCGTCGTGGCCTAATTCCACCGAGAAGTCAGCATCCATTGTTTGCCCACCAGGGACTCATCATTGTAAGTGTAAGTGGGAGTGCAAGTGGAGTCAGAATCTGCGCAGGAAGTTCACGATTTCGTGCTCGGCCCAATAGCCATCGTCGTGATCGTTATTCCTGGAACCAGCGCCGACCACAGATCTTGCGGGCTGACCTACGAAGGCGCAATGACCGCCGTCGGCTGTTTCGACGAAAGCAATGTTCGGGTTCGAAGAGATTTTCTCGCGAGTCTCGGGCGTGATGCGAATGAAGGGATCGTTTGCGGCATACAGAATAAGCGCCGGGACTGCGATGCGATCGACTACATGGGCCGCCGAGGCGCGGTCGTAATAGTCGTCGACTCCGGTAAAGCCGCAATAGAAGGAGGTAATTTTGTGATCGAATTCGCGCAAGCTTTGGATGCCGCGCAGGCGGCTCACATCGAAGTGGCCGGGAAACAGTCGCGCCTTCTGCATCATGCGGCGGCGAAGCGCCCACAGGAAATATTTCTCATAGATCCGATTGGAGGGGTGGTGGAGGGTATCCGCCGAAGTCGCGAGATCGATCGCCGGGCAACAGGCGGCGACGGCGCGAAACTGGGGTGGGGCTTCGGTTCCCCACTCTCCGGCCAACTTGAGCACGATGTTGCCGCCCATCGAAAAACCCACGAGAGCCAGGCGCGAAACGCCGTCGCGAGCAACGACTTCGCGCGCCACTGCTGCCACATCATTCGACAGCCCGGAGTGATAGAGGACGGGAGCCAGGGCGTCCGTGCCGCCGCAGTTGCGTTGGTTGTAGCGGATCACGTTCATCCCGGCGGCCAAGGCCTTCGCGGTGATGCCCAGCATGTATTGCGATTCGCTCGACCCTTCAAGCCCATGCACGATAATGATGGTGAGTGCGGCCGCTCGGTCTGGCTGCCAGTGGCAGTGGCAAAGCACCTGAACGCCGGGTTCGACTTCGATGAGGCGCTCCTCGGGCGGAGGCACTCTAAGGCGGCGTGCGATTAAGAAGCTGGCGATGGTTTGCACGTGACCACCGCTCAGCCAACGGCGCGGCGTGAAAGGGAGCGTGTCTTCCGGTGTTTGCGGAATGCTCACCCTTTGATTTTAAATAGAGTTAGCAACTTTTCTTCTTGGAGTTTTCTTCATGCCTATCTTCGAGTATGTGTGCAAGGACTGTGACCATAAGTTTGAGGCTCTGATTTTTGGCAAACAAAAAGCCGCCTGTCCGAAGTGCGAAAGCACTAAGTTGGAGCCGCAACTTTCTGTGTTTGCTGTCTCGGCCAAGGGCGGAGCGGCGTCGCAGCCGACTTTCTCGGGCGGCGGAGCTTGCGGTTCTTGCGGCGATCCACGCGGGGCGGGAGCGTGTTCGACGAAGGATTTCGACTGAGTTTAGGTCTTTTGCGCTTGACGCTGCGCTACCTCGGCGCCTGAAGGCGCAGTCAAGGACGGCAGAAATCGCAGCGCTGAAGCGCTGCACCACCCAAAGGCTGCCACACTCAGCCGCCTTATTCAGGCTGCCTTATTCAGCTGCCAGCTGCCTTACTTTAAAAGAGTTCCGCAGCCTAACGCTCGGTCGCCCAAAGGCCGCGCTGAGCGCTGCTCTGAACTGCGTTCCGCTTCTCCTTATTCATCGCCGATACAAGGTAACCTCGGGAACTCGTCGCGTGTAACCGATGTGACGTTTTATTTTGCGGCGTCCGCGGGTATGCTGCGTTTCAGTTTGGGAGCGGAAATGGATCGGCGAAAAGAGAGCAGAGTCAACCTGGACGTGCCGGTACGGGTCTGGGGAGTGGACAAGATGGCGCATCCCTTCGCGGAGTTGGCTCGATTACGGAACGTCAGCGACCGCGGGGCGGTGCTGACGGGAGTCCGCGCCAAAATCCAGCCGGGCGAAGTTCTGGACGTGCAACTGGGCGCGTCGCGTTCGCAGTTTCGAATTGTGTGGATCAATCTTTCGGGAGAGGCCGGCATACAGGCTCTGGCATTTGAGCCTCCCATCTTGGGCATCGGCCTCCCCAAAGTTTTTGAGATGGTGGGGACCGGATAAACAGCGACCAATGCCGAACGGCACCGATCGGTCAACTAACGTGGATTCACGTGGCCGGTTCCCACTTTTGTTTCTTCAGTTTCTTCGATAAGAAATCGAGCGAAAACTTCATTGGATAAAAGGCGGCCGCGTGAGGTAAGGCGGAGTGTGTCGCGTTGCCGCTCAAGCAGGCCGTCTTGGATGCATTGCTGAATCGCAGGTTCCCACACAGCGATAGCGTCCCGACCAAACTCTCGCCAAAGGTTTTCGAGATCGATGCCGCGGTTGAGGCGCAGACCGAGGAAGAAACTTTCCTCAATCGCCGACTGTGGGGAGACCGGCGTCACGTTATGCGGCCCTTGGTTCATGTACGCATCGAGCGAGTCGGGAGTGGAAAAGCGAACAGCCTTGTGACCGAGCGCATCCTCACCCGTCGTCAGCATGGAGTGTGCGTCTACGCCGAAGCCCAGGTAGGGCTGGCGCGTCCAATATTTCAAGTTATGGCGGGATTGCCTGGCGTCGCGGGCAAAATTGGAGATTTCGTATTGCGCGATGCCGGCGGCGGTTAGCATGTCGCACGCCTGTTGGTAAAAGTCTGCAATCTTATCTTCATCGGGAACGAAGTGCGCGTGATAGCGGACGCCTCCTGCGGTCAGTTCCCTGCCCAGGCGTGAATCGTCATCGATTTCGAGCATGTATACGCTTACATGCGGCGCGCCGGTCGCGATCGCCTCGGATACTGAAAAATCCCAGCTATCGGCCGTCTGGTGCGGCAATCCGGCGATCAGATCGATGTTGATGTTGTCGAGACCTGCCTGGCGCAAGCGGCTAATTTCTTCGAGAACAGTCGCACGTTTGTGCAGCCGGCCTACGGACTGCGCCTCCTGATCGACGAAAGACTGAACGCCGAGGCTCACGCGGTTCACGCCACATTGCTGCAAAGTTTCGATAAGGGCGGGCGTGAGTGTGCCCGGAGCACACTCGACCGTGATCTCGGCGTCTGGCGTCACCGCAAATTCATCGCGCACGGCGGCGAAGATCCGCCGTAGCTGCGAGGCTTCGAGGATGGAGGGCGTGCCTCCGCCGAGATAGACCGAGTCGGCGGCATCATAGGGCGCGCAGCTTAGCGCGCATCCGACCGTCGACGCGAGTTCGCGGGAGCCGGCAACATCGTCGATGAGGCGGGCGACGTAGTTTTCGAAGGCCGATTTCGAGAAGACGTCAGATGCGAAGTTGCAGTAGCTGCATTTCGTGCGGCAGAACGGGACAGAGATATAGAGGCCCAGCGGCATGCTGTGCTTATTCTATGGGAGCGGGCGCGGTCGCTACCTTAATGTTTGTAAGGCGGCAATGTCTTTACCTCAGGGCGTTTTCGCTAAGTACGGCCTAAAGTATGTTAGCGAGGCCGATTCATTTGACTGGGAAGGGCTTAGAATAAGGGAAAAGGAGCCGCGACAAAATGAGGCTCCGTGTCATCTATTCTAACTGTGGTTTTGACTGGGAAGAGAGCAAGAAAATATGAGCGACAATCAGAACAGCAATGTCTTGTGCGAGGGCTGTGGCGAGGCGTTTTCTAATTTTCTCCAGGAGATGGCCGACCAGAATGCGAAGGTCGCGACCTGCCCGAAGTGCGGCAAAATTCATCCATTGACTCCTCCTGTGACGCTGACTCCTCCGGTGGCGGCTGGGAGGACGGCTCTCAAGGGGCAGGCTCGCAAAAGGGAGCACGCTCTCAAGAGGACGAGCTAGGTCTTGGGAAATCGTTGATCAATGAAGCGCGCTCCTCTACCGACCATCGAATGGGGCGCGATTTTTGAGATAATCTTCGCAGCGGGATCGCCGCGGGTTCGCTGATCTCGCATCTTCGATGGCCTCCAATCAGGAAGAAGAAGTATTAGGAAAAGCATACGACGGGCGGCTGATGCGGCGGCTGCTGACGTATTTGCGTCCTTACAAGTGGCACGTCGCGGTCGCGCTCGGCGCGATTATTCTGAAATCAGTGGCGGACGTACTGGGGCCGTTCCTCACCAAGATCGCCATCGACAAATATCTGGCGAAATCTCCTAATTCCCATTCGTGGATCGGCGACCGGCTCAGTCCTGCTCCGCTGACTGGCATTGCGCAGATTGGCGGGCTCTACGTTGGGCTGCTCATCCTGACTTTCACGTTCGAGTTTATTCAAACTTACCTGATGCAGTGGACGGGTCAGAAGGTGATGTTTGACCTGCGCCGGCAGATTTTCCGCCACTTGCAGGAGATGCACGTCGCGTTTTTCGACAAGAATCCGGTGGGGCGACTGGTAACCCGCGTCACTACCGATGTCGATGCGCTGAATGAGATGTTCACGGCGGGCGTGGTTTCGATCTTCGAAGACGTCTTCGTGCTGGCCGGAATTATCGGCATCATGATGAAGATGAATTGGAAGCTGGCGCTAATCACGTTTGCCGTGCTTCCGCTAATTATTTATGCGACGAAGATTTTTCGCGACAAGGTGCGTGATTCTTATCGGCGCATACGCACGGCGATTGCCCGCATTAATTCTTATCTGCAGGAAGCGGTTTCAGGGATGCTGGTGTTGCAGCTTTTCAATCGCGAGAAGCGCGCCTTCAATAAATTTTCCGAGATCAATGCCTCGCATATGGAGGCTTACAAAGACGCGATCATGGCCTACTCGGTCTATTACCCGGTCGTCGAAATTCTGTCGGCCTTTGCCATCGCGAGCATCATCTGGTTTGGCGGTGGAGACGTGGTTCGCGGCGTTGCAACGATCGGTGTATTGGTGGCATTCATGCAGTACGCGCAGCGCTTCTTTCGTCCGATACAGGATTTGAGCGAGAAGTACAACATTCTGCAATCGGCGATGGCGGCGGGTGAGCGCGTATTCAAACTGCTGGACACCAGGGTTGAGGTGACGTCGCCGGCGGTTACGAAACGGCCGCAGGGGCCGGGGCGGGTTGAGTTCGACCATGTGTGGTTCGCGTATAACGTTGCGGGGCAATCCAGCGAACCTGATTGGGTTTTGCGCGATGTTAGTTTCGTGCTCGAGCCCGGCGAGACGATCGCCGTCGTCGGCCATACCGGGGCGGGCAAGACTACGCTGATATCTTTGTTGATGCGCTTCTATGACGTGCAGCGGGGCGCGATCCGCATCGATGGCGTTGATATTAAGGAAATGAATCTCGACGAACTGCGCGGGCGGTTCGGCGTGGTGTTGCAGGATCCGTTTTTGTTTAGCGGGACGGTCGAGGGCAACATACGGCTGGGGACGGCGCGCATTCAGGATGAGGACGTGGAGCAGGCGGCGGAGGACGTCAATGTCGCCGACTTCATACGAACTTTGCCGGGAGGTTTCAAAGAGGAAGTGCGTGAACGTGGATCGACTTTGTCGACGGGACAGAAGCAGTTGATCAGTTTCGCGCGGGCGCTGGCCCATAATCCGAAGATTTTGATTCTTGATGAGGCGACTTCGAGCGTGGATACGGAGACGGAGTTTCGGGTGCGCGACGCGCTCGGCCGTATGGTGGAAGGGCGGACTGCGCTGATCATCGCGCACCGGCTATCGACCATTCAGCGGGCCGATAAGATCATCGTGATGCATAAGGGCCAGGTGCGCGAGATGGGATCGCACCAGCAACTGCTGGCGCAGCGCGGGATTTATTACAAGCTGTATCAGCTGCAGTATAAAGATCAGGAAGTGAATGTGGAGCGGGCGCCCACGCCCGCTAACGCGGACGACTAGAATCACCACGTCGTCTCTCCCGCTACAATGTCTTTCGTGCAAGTTCTCATCTCTGCGGGCGAAGCCTCGGGCGAAATGTATGGCGCGCAGTTGATTGAGGCGCTGCGGAGAGTTGCGGAGCTTCGCTCCGCTGGGCAGGTGAGGGCACCTGCCCCTACGCGAGATTGGCGGCTTCAGTTTTTTGGCGCAGGCGGGGAGCGCATGGCTGCCGCTGGGTGCGAGATTGTTGTCGATGCTAAGGAGCTTGCTGTTGTTGGCATCACTGAGATTCTTAGCCGGCTGCCTCGAATTCTTGAGCTCTTTCGAAAATTAATTCGGGCGGCAGATGAGAAGCAGCCCACGATTGCTATCGTCATTGACTCGCCGGCGTTTAACTGGCGCGTGGCGCGGCAGATGCGGCGGCGCGGGGTTCCGGTGGTGTATTACGTTTGTCCGCAGTTCTGGGCCTGGCGGCAGGGGCGCGTCAAGTTGCTGCGCAAGTATGTTGACAAGGCGCTGGTGATTTTTCCGTTTGAAGAAAAGTTCTATCGTGATCGCGGGGTCGACGCTACGTTTGTGGGACATCCGCTGGCCGATTTGGCGGCGCCGCAGATATCGCGTGAGGAGTTCGCCACTCAGTACGGACTGGACTCGGCGAAACATTGGATCGCGATCTTGCCCGGCAGCCGCCGCAAAGAGTTTCGGCTCAACCTGCCAACGATCATCGATGCAGCGCGGCTGTTGGGGAAGGATTTTCAATTTCTGCTGCCTGTGGCTTCGACGCTGGATGTGAAGTGGGTACACGACCAGCTGTTTTTCTACAGTCACGTGGCGAAGAAGAAGATCGGGCCGTTTGTTGCTTTGACCAATGACGCTCGGGCTTCTCTCTATCACTCGCGCGCCGGGATCGTAGCCAGCGGCACGGCTACGGTTGAAGCGGCGCTTATGGGGACTCCGTTTGTCATGGTGTATCGGGTTTCGCCGCTGACTTATGCGCTGGGCAAGCCGCGGGTGAAGGTTCCTTACTTTGCGATGGTCAATCTGATTGCGGAGGAGGAAGTTGTACCGGAGCTGGTGCAGCAGAAATTCACGGCGGAAAATATCGTTGCGGAGATGAACAAGATCATTCCCGATGGAGAGTCGCGGGGGCGCATGATCGAATGGCTTGCGATGGTGAGGGCTCGGCTCTCTCAGGGGAGCGGCGGCGCGGATCCTTCGGAGCGGGCGGCGAAGATTATTTTGGGGATGATCTGATTTGCGCGTTCTGAAGACTTGCGACACAAACGCATTCCACCGCAGCGAGCAAATGCATAGGTCCTTCGCTTCGCTCAGGATGACAGCCTGTTTTCTTAATGTCTTTATTGCTCTTCACACTCGGCGAAGGGGCATCCCGATGGAGCTTGGGTTCGGATGCTGCGAATGCCGTTCTTGATGTGGATGGGCGCCATGGTTGCGGGGTATGCCCACCACAATTTACGGATGACCTTGTCTCCGGGCAGCCAGGAGTGAGGCTTTTTTAGTTCGTAGGTGACGAGGACTTCGGCAGCGTAGATGGCGGCGTACTTGGCTACCAGGTGCTGATTTGGAGGGACGCTCGGGACCCAGGGGGCTCCGGCGGCGAACTCGTGATCGAGCACGAGCTTGTGTGTCGTGAAGCGTAGGGTTTCGGCTCCGCCGAGCGCGCCCATGACGGCAATGAACTTCTTGTCAATCACTTTGTCTTTGGGGGGAATGGGCGCGTCGGGGAGCGATGCGGCGGGGTGAACGTAGGCGCTTGTCGATTGCACGGTCGTTAGCTCGACGGTCGTCGGCTCTATGGTCGTTGGCTCGATGACGGTTGAGGGGGCGCTGGACGCGCCAGTTTCGGCGGGCGCCTTGTGCAGCGCGGCATCGCTTGGTAGTTCAGCGAGCCGAGGCGTTTCGGCGATTGCGGAAGAGATAGCCAGAAAAATCGCAAAGAGCAAGCGTACGGTTGGCAAACAGAATCTCCTGCGGACTGAGTGATCGCGAAAGCGGTCGCCAGGCGGCTTGGGGTGAAAAGACCTGCTGGATGGGCGATTCGGGATATCACTCTATGTGCACGCTCTGCGCCAATGGGTTGGGAGGTTAAGCAGTCTTTTTAAACAGATTAGGAGCGCAGACCGACGCCCGAGGTTTGGCGTGCGCAAGATTTTGACCGATTGACCGTGTTTTTTCCGTCGGCGACAGAGGGGCGCGTTCGCTGAGGGTATACTGCACCGAGCGTCGCGCTGGCTGTTAGCCGCTGGAAATCGGAGCAAGAGACCTATCGTTATCGTTACGAGGCTATCGGTTGGCGAGGCCCAGTGACAAAATTTTGACCAAACAAATTCTCCCGACGCTTGTCCTCCCAGCATCTTTTGCGGGAAAATCAACATCATAGAAATTGTAGCCCTGCCAGGAGACTTTACTTGAAGCTCTGCCACTCTCGACCAGCGCACCGGGCGCTTGGGCTTGCTGCTGTCCTCTTTCTTGGGTGGTTTGTTGTGTTCGGCGACGGGCGGACGGCTGCGGCCGCCGAGAAGACACGCTTACGCGTGGACGACTATCAGATTAGCGTCGAGCTTCTTCCGCAGAATCACAAGCTGACGGCGCGCGCCACGGTGAAGGTTACAGCGCTTGAAGATCTCAACGTGGCCACGTTTCAGCTGAATAACGCGCTGCGCATCACTAAGCTCGTCGACGCGAAGAACAAGCCGCTCAGCCCAGAGCGCAATACCCAGGATTCGACGGTGCGCTTTTCGCTCAACGACAGCATCCCGAAAAATACCAGCACCACGTTTACTTTCGAATATGAAGGCACGCTGGAGAGCGCGGATGATAGTCCGGTTCCGGGATTGAAGCTGGCTTACGTCGGGCCGGAGACGAGCTACCTGCTTTACTCGGGGCTGTGGTTTCCGGTGTCGGGCTATGGGGTGAACCGCTTCACTTCGACGATCAGCGTGACGGTGCCGGCGCATATGGTGGTGATTGGGAGCGGGAAGGAGCCATCAGCAGCGGTTACGGAGAAAGGCGCCAAGAAGCCTGCGACGGCTGATCTGGCGAACTCGAAGACCTTCACCTTCTCATGGGCGAAGCCTAGTTTTCCGGGCACGATCGTGGCGGGGACGTTCCAGGAATTCAAGAGCGATGAGGCGGGCCTCGATCTGCATGTGTTCTTCAAGCCTAATAAACAGAACCTGGGAGCGGATTACGCTTCGACGGCAATCAAGTCGTTCACTTTTTTTGAGACGCAGTATGGGCCGCCACCCTCGACGCATTTAAAGATCGTTGAGATTCCGGATGAGACGGTTCCGACCGCATGGGCACCGGAAATGGCGCTGCTTTCGAGCCGGGCGGTCACGGAGAAGACGAATTATCGCTTGCTGGCCGATACGCTGGCGCATCAATGGTGGGGCGCATCGGTGAGTCCGGCGTCGAAGAATGACTGGTGGATCAGCGACGGCTTTGCGCGCTATTCGGAGGCTCGCTATGTGGAGAGCGCGGCGGGCGAAGCGGGGCTTGAAGAGTTGGTGAAGGATATGTCGGTGGGCGCGCTCGCTTATGACAGCGTGCCGCTCTCGAGCGCCGAGAAGCTGGATTATTTTTCGCCGGAATTTCAGTCGCTGGTGACGGATAAGGGCGCGATGATCCTGCACATGCTGCGCGGGGTGGTGGGGGAAAAAGATTATTTGAAGATCATGCGCGAGTTCGCGACGAAGTATGCGGGCAAGTCGGCGACCAGCGACGATTTCCGCGAGATTACCGAGCAGGTGTCGGGCGAGAAGCTGACCTGGTTTTATTCGCAGTGGATGGATTCGACTAGCGCTCCCGAGTTTAAGGCGAAGTACACGGTCTACCGGCTGGGGAATAACAAGGGCTTCCGAATTGTGGGCGCGATCTCGCAGGATCTTGATCTGTTCCGCATGCCGGTGGAGCTGAAGATCGATACCGACGGACGAACGGAAGAGAAGCGCATAGAAGTGGTGGGGACGGATTCGCCCTTTTCGGTGGAAACTTTCGGGCGGCCCCGGAGAATCTCGATCGATCCGGAAAACCGCGTGCTTACGAACAATAAAGAAATCAAGCTGCGGTCGTCCATTTTGCGCGGGCAGGGACTGACGCAGCAGGGCGATCTGGCGGGAGCTTTGAGCGAGTTCAATAAGGCGCTCGAAGTCAACAAGAACAGTTCGCTTGCTCACTACCGGATTGCCGAGGTGTTCTTCCTGCAGAAAAATTATCAGGCTTCGGCGAACGCCTATCGCGAATCGCTGAATGGCGACGGAGAGCCGCGCTGGACGGAGGTTTGGAGCCATCTCCAACTGGGAAAGATTTTCGATGTGACGGGACAGCGGGAACGCGCCGTCAATGAATACCGCCAGGCGCTGCAGACGAACGACAATACGCAGGGCGCGATTGAAGAGTGCCGCCGCTATATGCAGAAGCCCTTCGAGCGGGAAAAAGGCAGCTAGAGCAGGTCTGGATTTCTAATCCGTTTTTCTAATCAAACAAAAAATAAGGCCCGCACCGCCAGGCGAATAGCGGTGCAGGCTAGGAGGAGCGATTCTGAATATAGAATGGTTCCGGGATAATGTCAAGTAAGTTTATAGACTTTATTATTTGCTACGACTTGGCACCTTCGAAGCCCTTGCGGCGCTGCTCGCTGTAACGGTGGAGGGCGTCCTCGATGATGGGATAGGCCATGATGGCGGGCTGGATTTCGTCGACCTCGACCGACTTACCTTCGAGCTGTTTGTAGTCCTGAAAGAAGCGGCGCAGCATTAAAAGGCGATGGGGCGGCATTTCGGCGGCTTCACGATAGGGATTGAACTCGGGGTCTTCGGTGGCGATGGCAATGATTTTGTGGTCTTGTTTGCCGGAGTCGATCATGGTCATGAGGCCGATGGCGCGGGCGTGGATGATGGTGAGCGGAACAACGGGTTCCTGGCAGAGGACGAGCACATCGATAGGGTCCTCGTCTTCGGCGAGGGTTTGTGGGATGAAGCCATAGTTGGCGGGATAGTAAACAGCCGAGTAGAGGACGCGGTCGAGCTTGATGAGTCCGCTGGTCTTATCGAGCTCGTATTTGACGCTGGAGCCGAAGGGGATCTCGATGACGGTATTGAACTCGTGCGGCAGCTTGCCGCCGGGAGTAACGTCGTGCCACGGATGGATCATGGATTCAGGCCTGCCTATTAGCGGATTAGCTACGTCCCGCCATCGGTTGGATCGAAGTTTTTATTACCCGGTCCTTTAGAATCTTGACTATACGCAAGAAATTCCCGCTAGATCTTTGGATCTTAAGGATTTGTTCGTAAAATATTGCGGAACAAGGAGTTAGGGAGGCCAAGCTTCAAGGTTCGAAGTTTCAAGGTGTTATAAAAGACGGGCTCAGCTCCACTAGAAAAGGATCCCCATCCTTCTTCATCCTTCATCTCTATTTTCTATTTCTATTATATCAATTTGGACCTACCTGGCCCGACACGATTTGTGACTTTATTTTCGTAAGGGATTCATGGGCGGTGGTAGGGGCCCTTCGACTCCCGCGCCAACCGCTATCGCGCTTGGCGTGGCTCCGCTCAGGGTGACAGGGTTAGGTGGATCGTGGGGCGGGCCAATGCGCCTTGACCGGCATGTGGGCGGCGCGTAGAGTTTTGAGGTGGTGGGTTTTTATGGCGAATGAAACCAGCAAATATTTGAAGTTTGGTTCGGTCACGGTGTTGATTATCGTTTCGCTAGGCTATCTGGCTTATACGGGCGTGCAGGACAGCAAGAGTTATTACGTGACCATTAAAGAACTCAATGGCATGGGGAACGAGGCTTATGCCAAGCGGCTGCGAGTGGCGGGGAATGTAGTGCCGGGGTCGATCAAGCGGTCGGGGACGCGCGTCGATTTCATGCTTAAGGAGAATGATCTGACGCTGCCGGTTTCGTACACGGGAACGGAGGCGCCTCCGGACACGTTTAAGGACGACTCGCAGGCTTTGGCGGATGGCAGTTTTGGGCGCGACGGCGTTTTCCATGCCAAGCAACTGCAGGCCAAGTGCGCTTCGAAGTATGCGCCGCAGCCGGGTGCCACTCCGGCGGCTGCGCCGGCTAAGAGCATGTCGCAGAATCAGGGTTCGGGATCTAGCGGTGGAATGAACAATTGATTACGATGAAACGCAGGATAGGGTTTGCTCATTTCTTTGCTATTGTTGCGATCCTGAGCCTTCTGCTTTGTGCAGCTGCGACATCGCAGGATCAGAAGGCCACTCAGCCAATCTCCGATTCGCAAACAATAAAACCTCCCGAACACCCGGTCACCGAGGAACAACTCCGCACGTTTTTCAAGGTGACGCACTTCGTCTCCGTCAACCGCCAACTGATCCACGAAAAGTTGAAGGTGCTGCGGAGACAGATGCCGGACTGGTTCCCGCAGTCAGTGTGGGACGAGATCGCGGGCTCGGTTGAAAACATCGACATGGCCACCGTAGCGTTGCCTGTGTACCAGAAATACATCAGTGAGGACGACCAAGAATTTCTGAACAGGTTTTTGGCCACGCCCGAGGGCCAGAAGGCGGCCCAAGCCGTTATCACAAAGGCGGCGCAGCAGTCGCAAAATGCGCGTACCGCCTCCGAGGCAGAATACGATCAGGCCATAGCGGGGTTAGTGCGCGATGAGGGCGCAGCGGTCGATCGTGTCTTATCGAGTATGGGTCCAACGGAATTGCGCGAGGTCGAGTCGTTAAAAGCGCACTGGGAACAGATGCAGCCGGTTCTAGGGCAAATGCGGAGCGAAGTGCAGCAGGCGCTTGCCGCCAAGCAGGTAGAGCTGACGAGGACAATCAAGGCAAAGCATCGAGCGGAACTGATTGAAGCCAAACGCAGCTACGAAGCTAGCCATACGTCAGCCCCCAACACGCAAACACCACAATAGTTGTACTGTTGTACTCTTAGTCAGATTCTAAGTACACACATTCATACATATGGTGCAGATCCAGAGATCTCTGCGCTCCCCTGCTTTCATTTCCCGATGAACAATCGCGCTGAAACCGTCCCCGTCATCTCAGTCACCAACCTCATCAAACAATTTGGACGCTTCGCGGCGCTGCGTGGCGTTTCTGGGGAATTTTCTGGCGGGAAGCTTTACGCCATTCTTGGGGATAACGGGGCAGGCAAGACAACTTTGCTGCGAACGCTGGCTGGGCTCAACCGGCCTTCGAGCGGGCGGATCTCGATTCTTGGATCAGAGCTTAGCTCTGGGCTTGGCTCGGACGCATTTCGCGACATTTGCGGTCAGGTAGGGTACATGGCGCATCCTTCCCTCCTCTATGACGAGATGAGCGGGATGGAGAACCTGGCGTATTTTGCGCGGCTGTATGGGATTGCGAGCGAGGCGCGGTGCGCGGAGGTGATTCGGGCGGTGAGGCTTGATCCGGAGCTGGCGCGGCCGGTGGGGCAATATTCGCAGGGGATGCGGCAGCGGATGTCACTGGCTCGGGCTTTGCTGAATGACCCGAGGATTCTGCTGCTTGATGAACCATTTTCGAATGTGGATCTGACTTCGGCGGCGGAGATGGTTCGGCTGCTGGCTCGCACGCGCGATGCGGGAAAGACAATTTTTGTTGTGACGCATCAGGCGGCGCTGCTGGAGGGCGCAGCGGATGAGTTTGTGTGGATGGAGTTTGGCAAGATTGTTGGGCGCACGCGAGAGATGAAACGGCCCGTCGCTACGGAGGAAAGCGCATGAGCGCACCTTCCGGCATCACTCGCGTCACTTTGCTCAAGGACCTGCGGCTGGAGTGGCGGTCGAAGGACGCGATCAACTCGATGTTGTTTTTTTCTTTGCTGGTCGTGGTGGTGTTCAGTTTTTCGTTTGATCCGAGCGCGGAAGAATCGCGGCAGATTGCGGGCGGGCTGATCTGGGTTGCGTTTTTGTTTGCGGCGGTGGTGGCGCTGAATCAGACCTGGGCGCGCGAGATTCGCAATCAGGTGCTGGATGCTTACAGGGTATCGCCGGCCCCGGCGAACTCGCTGTTTGTGGCGAAGGTGCTGGGGAATTTTGTTTTTGTGAGCGTGCTGGAAGCGTTGATGACCCCGCTATTTATTGCGTTTTACCGACTGCGGTCTATTGGTCCGGCTTGGCAGCTTTTGGTAGTGGCTACGCTCGGGACTTGGGCGCTGGTGGTGAATGGGACCTTTTTTGCCGCCATGTCGCTGCGGACGCGCAGCCGCGAGATCATGCTGCCGCTGCTGCTGTTTCCGATTTCGATTCCGGCGATTCTTGCGATGGTGCAGGCGACGACGGCGATATTGAATGGCGAAGGGGCGCGCTTCTGGATGACGTTGCTTGCGACGTACGATCTGGTGTTTACTACGGTGTGCCTGCTTTTGTTTGAAACGGTGTTGAATGCGGAGTGAGGCCGGATCGGGTCATCAGGTGATCGGGCCATCTGGTCATCGAAAGTCAAAAATTTAATGAAGCGGCTCTTTCCTATTCTTGGCGTGGTGACCGCGGTTTTGCTGGTCTATGCGCTTTATATGGCTTTGATTTGGGCTCCTACCGAGCAGACGATGGGGAATGTGCAGCGGATTTTTTATTATCACGTGCCTTCGGCCCTGATCGGGTTCATGCTTTTCTTCGTCAATTTCGGAGCTTCTGTTTTCTATCTGATCAAACGCAAGCAAGCGGCGGATATTGTCGCACTGGTCACGGCAGAGGTGGGCGTCGTCTTTTTGACCGTCAATCTGGTCACGGGGCCGATCTGGGCGCGTCCGGTTTGGGGCATCTGGTGGACCTGGGACATGCGGCTGACTTCGACGCTGGTTTTGTGGCTGATTTACGTTAGCTATCTTTTCTTGCGGCGCTTTTCTTCGAGCGGGGAGACGCCTACTTTGGCTGCGGCTTTGGCGGTGCTGGGAGCGCTGTGCGTGCCGTTTGTTTATTTTTCGATTTGGTTCTTTCGGACGCAGCATCCGCAGCCAGTGATGGGCGGAGGCGGATCGATTGATCCGAGGATGCTGCACGTGCTGTTGATTAACTGGTTGGCGTTTTCCTGCTTCGCGTTTCTGGTGTGCTGGTCGCGGTATCGGTTGGAAGTGCTGCAGCGGGAGGTTGATCAGGCGCATGCCCTGGAATCGCTGATGGCGCCGCGGGGGAGTGTGCGATGAGGTACGTCGGGATCAGCGGCGGCCCACGAGGTACATACAATGAAGGGCAATAACGCTTATCTTTTTGCCGCTTATGCGGTCACTTGGATCATCCACATCACTTATCTGGCGACGATCGTGTCGCGCTATTCGCGGCTGAAGCGGGAGATTGGGAACCTCAGGAAAAACAGGTGACGGGAAAAACTCAGGAAACGCGTGAACAGACAGGAAAAGCTGGTGCTGTGCCGCGCACTCCAATCGCACTTGAGACGTAAGGCTCGGGACGTCAGCAATCATCTCGCCATGCTTTTCCTGTCAACTGTTTTTCCTATTCCCTGCTTTTCCTGTTCCCTGCTTTCCCTGTCACCTGTCACCTGATTTGCGCCTTTACAACCATTTCGCTGGCATTTGGCTTCTCACTATCCGGCCCACACTCACGATCCCGGCTTGACAGCGTAACTGTTGGATGTAAAAGTATTTGTTGGTTCAATCCTAATTTTGGTGACAGGTACGCATCCGCTCGCTTGGGCGGCTAGCCGCAGCGGTGTTGGTGTGCCAGTCGATTCCTCAACCCATGAAATTGGGAACTTGGAGGAGCTTAGTGAATAGGAATTACCCTGTGTCGGTAGGAGGCTCGGTGAGAAGTTTGGTGACAGAGAAGAAGCGCAGAACAGGCAACGGGCTGACAGTCATATTTCTGGCGACGGCTTTATTGGCTCTCGCGGGCATCGTATTTCATTTTGGAAGCTCAGTGCATACAGCCAAGGCTGGCGACTCCTCTGCCATCGGCTCGCAGGTTGCTGACCGGCAGGCGCTGGCGGCGAAGTCGATGTCACTGCCACTGGTGTTTGAGCCGAATCAGGGGCAGACTGCCGCTCCGGTGAAGTTCGTGGCACATGGGGCGGGCTATGGGTTGTTTTTGACGTCGGACGAGGCTGTGTTGGCGTTGCAGGGTGCGGCAATCGGCACTCAGCACCCGGCATTCAGCGGTCAGTCTTCGGCTTTGGGTTCTCAGCGGGCGTCTAATTCTGTGCTACGGATGCGGCTAGAGGGAGCGAACGCCTCGGCTTCCGTTTCCGGCAGTTCGCCATTGCCGGGTAGGACCAGCTACATCATCGGCAATAATCCGGCGAAGTGGCATCGCGACGTACCGCAGTTTGGGCGGGTGGAGTATGCGGGCGTGTATCGCGGCGTCGATCTGGTTTATTACGGCAATCAGGGGCAGCTTGAGTATGACTTTCGCGTGGCGCCGGGCGCGGACCCTGATCAGATTGCGTTGAACTTTCAGGGGGCGACACCGCACATTCTGGATGGCGACTCGGGCGATCTGGTGCTGACTACCGCTGCGGGGGAAGTTCGCTTCCACGCGCCTCGCATTTATCAGCCGGCGGTGACGGCCGCAGGAGAATCGGCGGGCAGCGGCGAGACGGAGGTCAGTGGAAGCTTTCGCCAACTGGCGGGCAATAAGATTGGCTTCGCTATTGGGGACTACGATCACAGCCGCGAACTGGTGATTGATCCTACGCTGAGCTATTCGACATATCTCGGCGGAACGGCGGGAATTGAAGGGCCGAACGGGCCGTGTCCCTCAGCCCCCTGCGTGGCGAGTCCGGGGAATTTGATCTCGGTCGCGGTCGATGCCGCTTTGAATATTTATCTGGCGGGCTCAACTACCTCTACAAATTTTCCGATCACGACTGGAAATAATGTGCCGGCGGGCGAGCAAAACATTTTTATTTCGAGGATTTATCCGCTGGGCACGGGGAGCGCGCAACTCGTGTACTCGATTATTCTCGGCGGCACGGATGCGGCCGAGGTCGACACGCTGGCCGGCATTGTCGTCGACCTGAATCAGAATATTTATGTTGCCGGATCGACGAACTCGGGAACCTTCCCGACGAATGGCACGAATGCTGCTTTTCAGGCATCGCCGCTGGCGGCAGCTTGCGCCGCACCATCTTGCGGGACGCACGGCTTCCTCAGCGCATTTACCGTGTCGAGCAGCGCGCCTGGGTATGCGTTGTCGTACTCCACTTATCTCTCGGGTTTCTCCAGCGATGGTACGGATATTGTGACGGGGTTGGCCGTCGACCTCAACCAGAACGCTTATGTGACGGGCAATACTACCTCGATCGTCGGGAGCAGCAACGGCTTCCCTGCCAACCCTAACGGTTATCAGACGAATTCGAACTCTCCTGGGAACCCGCAGTTTTTCGCCAGCAAGATCAGCACGACGGATACCGGTACTGGTTCGACGAGCATGATCTACTCCACTTACTTTGGCGGCGGATATCCCTCGGTGGGGATTGCCAATGGCGGCGGAGTTGCCGTCGACCTCGGCGGGAACATGTATATCACGGGGACAACAAACATGCAGTCGCAGGTCCCCTCGAGCTCGAGCGTGCTGCCATTTCCACTTTTGAATGAACAGCAGAACTGCCTTAACCAGGCTGTTTCCGTCGCCAGTTGCAGCGCGCAGACCCCGACGACCATCACCGACGGCTACGTTGCCAAGATCAACCCGAACCTCGATGGCCCGCAATCTCTGGTTTACTCCACGTATATAGGCGGCAGCGGCTCCGACGCCGGCAACGCGATCGCGGTGGATACTTCCGGGAACGCTTTCGTTGCGGGCTCGACGAATTCCACCGATTGGAACTTCACTCTCCAAAACGGCTTTCAGCCTGCGTATGCCGGAACGCAGCCCAATAGCAACGCGTACGTGGTCGAACTCGTCAACTCGAACGGGTTGAGTTTTCCAATTAACTACTTTACTTACCTGGGCGGCTCGGGACCGGACAGCGCTTTAGGGATTCAGGTAGATTCGGTGGATGGGGTTCACGTCGCGGGTTACACGGAGTCTCCCAACTTCCCGTCTCTCAATCCGCTGTCCGTGGCGGGCGGCAACTGCGCTGGCGCGAGTCCCAGCGTGCCCTATGCATTTGTAGCGCTGATCGAAACCAGCTTGCCGGGACAAGCGGCCGGCGATTACTCGACGTGTCTCGGTGGCAGCCAGTTCACGCAAGGGACCGGAGTCGCGATTGACAATTTGGCCGCGACCTATGTGGCGGGCACAACGCAGGCGGCCAATTATCCGCTGATGAACCCATATCAGCCGCAATTGAATGGCACGCAGAATGCTTTCGTGAGCAGGCTCGCGGGCCAGAGCACGCTAACCATGCCGGTCACGGTGTCTCCAACCCCGGTGAATGCCGGTCAGCAGGCGACATTTGCTTTCACCATCACGAATAGCGCAGGTGGTGACAACGCAAACGATGTGACCTTCATCGCAACTGTGCCCAGCACCGGGCTGCTGAATACGCCACAGGCGCTAGTCGCCGGGGGATTGGGAACTTGTAACCAAGTCGTGGGCACGACGATCATTTGCAACATTCCAACGTTGGCGGCGGGCTCTTCGGCGCAGGTTGAAGTGGAAGTGACAGCGAACGCCACTACTTTCCCTCCGGTTCTGGCGCTGACGGTGTCTGGAACCGCGGGCGCAAACGGCAGCACGAACCAAGTCTCCAACTCCGCGACTGTCAAAGTTGTGGACTTCACGGTCAGCTGCTCGACGACGACGCCTATCATAAGCGCGGGCGATACGGCCGCGATCCAGGTGGTGTTTGCTCCGGCGGCGCAGAATGGTTCGGCTCCTTACATCGCGACCATCACACCGAGCGACACCATCTCGCCTTCGATGGTGACGTCGCCGACTCCGACGTTTAACCCCATCAACGTGCCGATGACGGGGCAGACTTCGGGAAGCACGACGTTGAGCATTGGCACGGTGGCGCGTCCGGTGAATAGCGGCAGCCTGCGGCGGCGCGGTTCGTTTTACGCGACATGGTTGCCGATCAGCGGGATAAGCCTTATCGGGCTGGGTATAGGAGCGGGGCGCAAGCGACGGCGATGGTTGATGGGAGCTGTGCTTGGCCTGGTTGCGGGCGCGATTCTGCTGCTGCCGAGTTGCGGATCGAATAGCAACGTGGCTACCAGCACTGGCGGGACGTTGGCGGGGACTTACATTGTTACGATTGAGGGATCGGCGGGGACAGGATCGTCGCACAGCTGCGAAGTCAATTTGACGGTGAACTAACTGAGTAGTTTGGTTATGAGCCTCCGCTGCTGCGGAGGCTTTTTTCTTGGGCGGACATCGCGGCGGCGTGCGATAGGCTCCCGCCGCGGTTAAAGCCAGGATTGGAAAAACATCCGTTTTATCGCAGCGGTAAACCGCTGCGCCGCCCAAAGGCAAATCCAAGGAAGCTGGAACGTGTGGCGGCCAGAGCCAGACGCTTTTTTCCCACATGCCGAAAAGCCGATTTCTAAGCCCTTGCAAACACGAGGAATGCACCTCTTGACAATATTTCATATTGCGATATCATTATCGCTATCTGGAATATATGACGCTGGGCGAAAAAATTCGATATTTGCGCGAAGTGGAAGGGTCGTTGCGCGGACTGAATCGGCCGCTCACGCAGCAGGAGTTGATGAAGGGCATCAAGGCCGAGACCGGGAAGTCGATCAGCCAGTCGTACCTGTCGCAGATCGAGCGCGGCAAGCGGCCGCATATGACGCAATCGTCGCGCACTTTACTGGCGCGTTTTTTTAAGGTGCATCCGGGATTTCTGGTGGATGACCCGGAGGGCTATCACGCGGAGCTCACCTCGGACCTGCGCACGACCGAAGGGCAACTGGATGTGTGGCTGCTGCAAGGGTCGGAGCGGTTTGCCAACGATCCGGAGGTGAGCGAGGTGTTGATCAAGCTGGCGCGCGACAAGGACACGCGGAGGTGCTTGCTGCTGCTCGGCGAAATTCTGAACACGCCGGGATTGGCGGATCGCCTGTTTGAAGCGCTGCGGCCGGAGTTGGCGCAGGCTGCGGGCGGTGCGCGCTCGAAGGCGGCGGCCGCGAGGCGAAGCTTATGACCTGGGCAGACTTTTATCTGACGTGTTTCGCTGTCGGCTTTCTGCTGAGCGCGATTTCGTTTGTGGCCGGTGGGATGCGATGGCACCTGCATCTTCCGCACTTTCCGCATGCGGGCGGCGGCGCGGTGGGAGGACATGGGGCGATCGGGCATGCTGCGGGCGGACACGCTCCCGCAGCGGGAGGCAATAACCCCGGGGTGCGCTCTGGTCACGAGGCGCCGATGTCGCCGTTCAACTTCGTCACCTTGACGGCGTTCCTGGCGTGGTTTGGAGGGACGGGGTTTCTGATTACACGCTTCTCGAGCGTGTGGTTCGCGTTCGGACTGATGATTGCGCTCGGAGCGGGATTGTTCGGCGCGGGCATCGTTTTTTTATTTCTCACGCGCGTGCTGATTTCGCACGAGGAGAATATGGACGCGGCCGACTATGAGATGGTTGGGGTGCTGGGACGAATCTCTATGCCGATTCGCGAAAACGGCACGGGCGAAATTATTTATTCGCAGGCGGGAACGCGGCGGACGTGCGGGGCGCGCAGCGAAGACGGTTGCGCGCTGGAAAAAGGCGCGGAGATTATGGTGGCGCGGTATGACAAGGGCATCGCTTATGTGAAGCGCTGGGAGGAAGTTAGTGGGGAGTGAAACGTCGGGTGATCTGGTGAGTACGGTTTGCGTATTCAGTCGATAGCGACCGGAGAATCTATGCAACGACGAGTCTTTCAATTCGCGGTCGTGTTGCTGTGGTTGTCGCTGCCGCTGGTCGCCGTGCAGTATACGCAGGTGTGGAATCAATTGCCGGTTCGCGTGGCCACTCACTTCAATGCCGCAGGACAGGCGAATGGCTGGATGTCCCGCGGCGGAGCAGTGGATTTTGGCGTGGGATTTATGGCGTTTTTGCTGGTGATATTCACGGCCGTTCTGTTTTACAACGCTCGTCATCGCGTCGATGGATTTTCCTGGGCGGCGCTTAGCTTCTGCGCGCTGGTTCTGGGAGTGATGGTCAAGGTGAATCGCGGGATCGTGAACTACAACCTGCAGGGCGAACCGCTGCGATTGGGAGGGGTGTTGATTGCGATACCGGTGGCGGCGATTTTGTTGATCGCGGTTTACGTCGTGTCCAGGCGCGAACCGGCGCTTCCGCCCTCCGGTGAGCCTTGCGCGAGCGACCTTTTGGCTGAGGAGACGCATTCGGGGCCGGCAATGGCGCTCCTTATTTTGCTGCCGATGATCGGACTTGTGATTGCTGCGTCGGCGGTGCCCGCGCCAGCCTTACGACTTTCGCTGGCGCTCGTTGGATTGATTGGATTGGCTACGCTGGCGGCGGCCTGGAGCGGGTTTCAATATCGCTTTCTGCGACACGGGCTGGAAATTCGGGCGCTCGGATTTCGTTTGCGATCGATTCCGCGGCAGCAGATTCAGAGTTATGCGGTCGAGCGGTGGAGTGTGCTACGCGGCTACGGCATACGCGGCGTCGGCAACTCGCGGGCCTATGTTTGGGGCAACAAGGTGGTTCACATTAAGACTTTGAACGGAGACATTTTTCTGGGGCACAGCGATCCGCAACGCATCGTGCGCGATCTCGACCGGGTAATGAGTCACTAAGCGATGCGAGAAAGCTTTTTTTCAGGAGGCGATATGTTCGGGATGGCAATCGAAATTTTGGTCGTCGCAGGACTGATGGTTCTCATCATTTTGTTCCTGATGAGCATGCTAGCCCGCCTATACCGCAAAGCGGGGCCGCATGAAGCGCTGATTGTTTACGGCTTTCGCGGAACGCGCGTGGTGCAGGGCCACGGAACCGTTATTTTTCCGATGGTCGAAAATTGCAAGGATCTTTCCCTCGAATTGATGTCGTTCGACGTGGCTCCGCAGCAGGACCTCTACACCAAGCAGGGCGTGGCGGTCACGGTTGAAGCGGTCGCGCAAATCAAAGTGAAGTCGGATAAAGAATCGATTCTCACCGCGGCTGAGCAATTCCTGACCAAGAGCGACCAGGAGCGCGAGAGCCTGATTCGTCTGGTGATGGAAGGGCATCTGCGTGGAATTATCGGACAGCTCACTGTCGAAGAAATTGTCAAGCAACCGGAGATGGTTGGCGATCGCATGCGCGGCACTTGCGCCGACGACATGAACAAGATGGGACTCGAGGTGATTTCGTTCACCATTAAAGAAGTACGCGACAAGAATGAATACATCACCAACATGGGCAAGCCCGACGTGGCTCGCATCAAGCGGGACGCGGACGTGGCGACTGCCGAAGCTGAGCGCGATACGGCGATCAAGCGCGCCATGGCGACGCGAGAAGCTGCGGTTGCGAAGGCGCAGGCGGATCAGGAGCGGGTGCTGGCGGAGACTCTTTCGCAAGCCAAGCAAGCTGAATCTCAGCGCGACTTAGAGGTCAAGAAGGCGCAGTATCTCGAAGTCACTAAGAAGCAACAGGCGCAGGCGGATAAGTCGTATGACATTCAGTCGAATGTGATGCAGCAGCAGGTGATTACCGAGAGCGTGCGGGTGCAGCAGGTTGAAAAAGAAGGACAGGTAAAAGTGCAGGACGCCGAAATTGCGCGCCGCGAAAAGGAGCTAATTGCGACTGTTTTGAAGGGGGCTGAGATCGAGCGGCAGCGTATTGAAACGCTGGCCGCTGCCGAGAAGCAGCGCCTGATCGCGGAGGCAGAAGGACAGGCGTCGGCGATTCGCGCTCAGGGCGAAGCTGAGGCCGAGATCATATTCAAAAAAGGTGAGGCCGAAGCGAAGGCTATGAACGTGAAAGCCGCGGCTTATCAGGAATACAACCAGGCCGCGGTCATCGACAAGCTGATCACCGGGCTACCGGAAATTGTGAAGGCTCTGGCCGCTCCGCTCGCCAATGTGGACAAGATCACGATTGTCTCGACCGGCAACGGAGAGACGGCTGGGTTGAACAAGATCACTGGCGACATAACGAAGATGGCGGCACAGGTACCGGCTTTGTTTGAGACGCTCTCCGGCATGCCATTGGCGGAGTTATTGGGGAAGGTCCGGCAGATTGGCGATAAGACGCCGAAGCTGGAGGAGAAGCAGTAAGGCTGTCGTTGGTCGCTTGTTGTTAGTCGCTGGGACTGCGTAGGCTGGCGGTGATCGCGAACGACCGACGACCATCAACCAACGACGACTTTAGGAGGATTGCGGTGCACGAAGAACTTCATCACGCCAGATCGCTTGGGCTTTCAGTTGCGCTTGGAGCCGCGATGGGTGCGGCTTTGGGCGCGGCTGTCGGCCACGTTGGTATCTGGGTAGCTGCGGGGATCGTCGCCTACATAACCATCTCGCTGGTAGGCGGTGCCTGGAGTAACAAGCCGGGCGATTCGAGGCGAACAACTAACAACTGACTTACACGAGGTGTCCTATGGCATTACTGGAACGTGTTTCTACATTGGTTAGGGCTAACCTGAACGACCTGATTGACAAAGCCGAAGAGCCCGAGAAGATGATCAAGCAAGTTATCCTCGACATGAACAATCAGCTTCTGCAGGTTAAGACGCAGGTGGCGATTGCTATTGCCGACCAGCATTTGCTGGAGAAAAAGAGACTGGAAAACGACGACAAGATCAAGGAGTGGATGCGCAAGGCGGAGCTCGCGGTCGACAAAAAGCAAGACGACCTGGCTCGGGCCGCACTGCTCCGGGTGGAAAGCTATCGTGATCTGAGCTCTAATTTCGCGCAGCAGCTCGAAGATCAGAAGGCCCAGGTCGAGAATCTGAAATCGGCGTTGCGCAATCTTGATCAGAAACTGGCGGAGGCGAACGCGAAAGCCGATCTGCTGATCGCGCAGCATCGCCGTGCGCGCGCTGCGAACCGGGCCACCGACGCGCAGTCTGGGATGAGCGCTAACAGCAAGTCTGCCACCTTCGATCGGATGAAGAAAAAAGTGGCTCGGGAGGAGGCCATTAGCGGAGCTAAGGCTCAACTCTTGGCGGACGATGTTGAAGATCGGCTGGCTGCCTTAGAAAAAGAAGACCGCATTGAGCAGTTGCTGGCGGAATTGAAGACGAAGCGGGGGGCGTAGCAGGTTACAATCACGTTTGTGCCTATGCGCAAGGTCTTTCATTTCGACTCTCCTCCCGAGCCTTACGCGGCCGATGCAGCTGTGCTCTGCTGCTTTGACCATCGCATCAACAGAGCGGTGCGGAAGTTTCTTAAGAAGCAGGGCATCGAGAGGGCCGACATGATTGTGGTTGCCGGAGGCGCGAAAACGTTGGCTTCCCCGCGGAACGATTTCGAGCAGGACTTCATTCTGGAGCAAGTCCGCATGTCGATTCGTCTGCACCAGACGAAACGGGTCCTGGTTATGAGCCACTCCGATTGCGCGACTTATGGCGGCCTCGCTCACTTCAAAGGCGATCGCGACGCCGAAGCGGAACATCACCGCGGCGAACTGCTGCGCGCTGGCGAGTTACTCACTTCGCACTTTCCTGGCATTTCGGTCGAGCCTTACTTCGTGAAGTTTGACGGGATCTGGGAAGTTCGAAATGCCGGGGGCCTGAACTCTGCAGCGCCCGCAAAACGGACGAATACCCGCGTGATTGCCTAGAGCTAACGATTCACCGCAAGATCTCTACTTCTTATGAAGATCCTGTTCATTGGCGGGACTGGAATTATCAGCACGGCTTGCACCGCGCTGGCCGCCAGTCGCGGCGTGGAGGTGACGTTGCTCACGCGCGGGCAGCGAGCGTCGCAATTGCCTGGCGGCGTTAAGACTCTGATTGCCGACGCGAACGATCCTGGCTTGATTGCGAAACTCGATGGCGAAATGTTCGATGCTGTCGTTGACTGGATCGCTTTTACTCCTGCCGATATCGAACGCGATCTTAAACTTTTTCGCGGGCGGACAAGGCAGTTCGTTTTTATTAGTTCCGCCAGCGCTTATCAGAAGCCGCAGACGCATTATCTGATTGATGAGTCGACTCCGCTGGCGAATCCGTACTGGGACTATTCGCGCAACAAGATTGCTTGCGAAGAGCGGCTGCTGGCGGCTTATCGCGACGAGGGATTTCCGGTGACGATAGTCCGGCCGTCGCTTACTTATGGCGAGACGCTGATTCCGTTAGTGCTGAATAGTTGGGACCGATCGTACACTGCCGTCGATCGTATGATCCGCGGACAGAAGCTGATTGTGCCGGGAGATGGAACGTCGTTGTGGGTGATCACGCACAATAGCGATTTCGCGAAAGGGCTGGTGGGCTTGCTCGGCAACCGGCAAACGATTGGGCACGCTTTTCATATTACGTCCGATGAGGTGCTGACTTGGGATCAGATGTTTCGCATCGTGGGCAATGCAGTCGGCGTGGACCCGCATCTGGTGCATATTTCGTCCGACTTTATTGCGGCGTGCCTCCCGGAGAAGAAAGGAACACTTATCGGCGATAAATCGGTGAGCGTGGTCTTCGATAACTCGAAGATTAAGCGTTTTGTTCCGGAGTACCGTGCCACGACTTCGTTCGCCGACGGGATTCGACGGTCGCTCGCCTGGTTCAATGCGGATGCGGCGCGAAGACAAGTCGACTCGCGGGTAAACGCTGCCATGGACAAGCTGATTGGGCTGTATGAAAGAGGGATGAGCGACGCGGTTAGAAGTTTTCAATGAACAATCTACGCGCTCGCCTTATCGAGCAGTGGCAGCGGCTTTTCGACTGAGGTTGAGGTCTCCAGTTCCAACTGCTCCTGGCCGCTGAGCGCCGAAACTTTTCCCCGATAACTCTTCAAATGCCGCTGTGCCGTCTCGAATGCTTCCTGCGCTTTGTTGAGGTTCTTGCCGACATTTTCGAATTGACCCTGGAAAAAGTCGAATGACTTTTGCGCTTTTGCCAGCTCGGCGCGACTTTTCTCGAAGCGGGTCGCGACTTCATACCACTTGTGCACTAGAGAGATCGTGTGCAACGTCATCAGCAGTGTGTTGGGCGAAACGGGAAAGACATGCTGCTCGTTCATCCAGTCGCCTAGTTCGCGGTTGCGGATCACTTCCATGTAGAGCGTTTCGCTTGGCAGATACATCAGTGCGATTTCGGTGGTGCCGTTCTCCGGCTGGATGTATTGCTGAATGCGCTTGGCTTCCGCTTTCATCACGCGGACCAGCGCAACGCGCGCGGCGTCAATTTCGGCTTTGTCGTTGCTCTCGAAAAGCGCGATCACCTGTTCGCGGGGGAACTTGGCGTCGATCGGGAGTTTGCGGTCGGGGAAATAAATGACAGCGTCGGCGCGTCCTCCGCCTTCGCCGGGCGACGACTGCAACGCGAACATATGCGCCGGCAGGAAGTCGGCGAGCAAGCGCTCGAGGCTGGCTTCGCCGAATTGGCCGCGGAGGTGCGGAAGCTTCAGCAGATTATTCAGGTCATTAATGGAGTGGCCGAGCGCGCCTACCTCGCGCAATTGTTCTTCTGCGTTCTTCAAGTGCTGCTGAACTTTCTCGAACTGCGCGAATCCTTCCTTGATGTTCTGGTCAAGTTTCTGCTGGACCTGCTCGGTGATCGCCATCAGCTTCGAGTCGACGCGATCGCGGATTGCGTCCAAGCCTTGCGCCGTCTGCTGATTGAGGCATTGAAATTCAGTCTTGAGTTGCTGGGTGGTAAGCAGAAGAGAATTGGTCATCTCGCTGCGGCCGTCGGTTAGGCTGCGATTCTGCTCTTCCCTGCCCGCGGCGAGTTGCTGCTCGACTGAGCTGCGAATCTCTGAAAAGCCCTGCTGGATGCGGTCTGTGACCTGCTGGCGGAGATCACCTTTGGTCTGCTCGAGCCTAGTGGCCATGTCGGCAGTGGCAGCACTGAACTTCTGGCCAAGGGACGTACTAAGCCTTTCGAGCTGGCCTGCAACTTCCGCTTTTACATCTACTTGCGGGGCAGCGGAAAGGCGACGCAAAAGAACGACCGAAAAGCCAAGCAGGACAAGGGTTCCGGCGAGGACAGTAACCAGCAGTAGGGTCTCCATAGTAAGTGGCTTAGGTGAATTTTAGTGGTTAGCGTGAGAGATGGAAAGCGGAAGTTTGGCTTCGATTCTGACGGCGACCCCAACGCCGCAACGCTGACCGCAAAATTATGCTGCGGGCCCTGGTGGTTTCATTCGCGATTCTGATAGCAACTCTCGAGGCTCACGCGGCCGACAAGAATCCGGCGGCGCCCGAAAGCGGCGCCAACATCGACAGTAAGCAGCCCACCCCCAACGCGAGCTCGACGGCCGGAGCCATTTCTGGCGAGGACCCGGCCGCCGAGAACGAACTGCTGGAAGCGGCGAATAAAAGCCGCGCGGGCGCGGGCGCGATGGCGCTGCGCATGGATGACAGTTTGCGTGACGCGGCGCGAACCCACGCTCGCCGCATGATTGAGAATGATCGTTTGGCGCACCAGTTCTCTGGCGAACTGGGTTTGCTTGAAAGAATTGGCGAGGCCAGTTCACTGAAAATTGATCGCGTTGGCGAGAATGTCGCTTATGCCTCTGCCGCATTCGACGTTAATGAAGCGCTGATGCATTCAGCTCCGCACCGGGAGAATCTGCTGGATCGCGGATTTAATGTCGCGGGGATGGCGGCGATTTGGAGCGACGGTAAACTTTATGTGGTGCAGGATTTCGCGCACAACGTTCCGTCGTATTCGGCGCGGGAGAGTCGAGCGCTGGTAGGACATGCTGTCGCCGAGATGCGGCGACGGGCGGGGCTTCCGGAGCTTGTCCAACTCATGCCGGCGAAGCTCGACGAGGCTACTTGCTCGCTGGCGAAAGAGAGCCGGCCAAAGGCGCATGAGATAGCTGTCGCGTATAACAATCGGCGAGTTATCACTTACACGCAGAGCCATCCGGAAATTATTCCGTTGGAGGCGACGCGTCTGCTGGATGATACGGACGTTCGGCAGTTTGCGGTGGGGGCCTGCTATGCACGCAACGCGGCTTATCCTGCCGGGACTTATTGGGTTGCTATTCTACTGTACTGACATTCCCTAGCTCACCTTCTCTGTTCTCATCGCACGCGGGCGGGGACGCCCGCGCTACACTCGACCCGGATACAGCCTGTCCCAGCTCTGTGCTAATCTCCGAGCATCTGGCCGGGGTCGCATGGAGAGCGCTTCTCGAATCCGTATAGGGACTGCCGGTTGGTCTTACAAGGACTGGGACGGGATTCTGTATCCGCCGGAAGTGGCGCGGAAGAAAATTCATCCGGTCGAATTTCTGGCGCGATTCTTTGATGTCATCGAAATCAACACTTCGTTTTATGGGCACATACGGCCGGAGCTCGGACGGCTATGGTCGCGAAAAGCGGCGGCGGTCAATCGTGATTTTCTTTTCACGGCGAAGTTACATCGATCGTTCACGCACTCGCCGCTGGCGGTAATGGAGCCAACTTCGGCGGCCAGCATTCGTCCGAATGACAAAGATGAGCGGCTCGCGCGTGAGGGTCTGGACTCGCTGGCAAGCGAGGGGAAGTTGGGCGCGGTGCTCATACAGTTCCCTGTCTCATTCAAGAACACCAGCTTGAATCGCGAGTATCTGGAGCAGTTACTGCGGCAGTTCATTGAGTATCCGCGAGTCGTCGAGGTGCGGCACGAGAGTTGGAATAATGCGGAGACGATCGATGAATTTATGCGCCAAAATGTTGGCTTCTGCAACATCGATCAGCCGCGGCTGGGTCGCTCGCTGGGGCCGACGGAGCACGTGACGTCGGGAGTGGGATATGTTCGGCTGCACGGACGTAACTACGAGCAGTGGTTCGATAGCGAAAGTCGCAACGATCGTTATAACTATCTTTACAAGCCGGCGGAGTTGGAGAAATGGAAAGATAAGATCGAGGCGATTGCTCGGCGTGCGGAGTCAACTTATGTGATTGCGAATAATCATTTTCAGGCGAAGGCTGCGGTGAATGCGCTGGAGTTGCGGCACCTGTTGGAGGGAAGGAGGGTGGCGGCTCCGGAGACACTGGTGAAGCATTATCCGGAACTGAGGGAACAGGTCGAGATTGAAGACGGCAGCCGAAATTATTTGTTACTGGGGTGACGGCGGCGAAAGCGGCCGGCGTTTGTTTCATTTTTTGGGACTCAGGATGCGCTCGATTTGGCTGATGTGGTTAATGTCGTGGCCGGCGATCATGCGGACTATGTGTTCGATCGACTCCTGGCCGCGCTCGGCGTGCTGGCCGAAGTGCTTCCACTGATCAGGAGAAAGCGACTTGAGGAGCGCGAGGTTGGCTTCGCGCAGGGTACGCTGTAGCTCGATGGATTTCTTGGGATCGCGTTTTTCGTAGCGGCCGGCGATGACCCAGGCGTCCTGATCGAAGGCAGCGATGGCGGTTCCGGGGCTTCCGAGGATGGAGCGCATACGCCATCCGACTACGATTTCGACGTCGGCGAGGTGAGCGAGAATTTCGGCGACTGACCATTTACCGGGAGCGGGGCGCTTGCGGAGTTTCGGCGTGGGCACGCCTTTGATGAGGCGCGCTAATCTTTTCGGTGTCGCAGATTGCACTTTGATTGGGTCTTGGCCATGGGCGTGGGCCACGATTCGTTGGGTGTATTGCTGCGCTGTTTCCGGCATTTGATATTTATAGTCCAGCCTCGCCCCTGCTGGCGAGTCGAGCCGAATGTATTTTCTGGCTGCGCTTTGTGCTTACTGACCAACGGTCAATCCCTTTAAATGCGTGCCCTCCAGAGATCAACAAAAAGCCTTTAATAAAACGATTGAAAAGTAGATTACGCGTGCTGTATTGTGCCTTTGACCGAGGGTCAATCGGACTCGGTCAATCGAACGAAACTTTATCGAACCAGGGGAGTTGGGCCATGGAAGGAATTGCAAGCAGTTTGGCGAAGCCGACGCAGATGAGACGGGACGGAAAGCCGCGTCCACGGTCGGAGGCGAAGCGGGCGCAGATTGTGGAGGTTGCGATCCGGCATTTTGCCGAACGCGGGTACAGCGCAGCGCGCGTAGAGGATATTGCGGAACAGTTGGGAATTGCCAAGGGGTCGGTTTTTCAGCATTTCAAAAGCAAGGACGGATTATTTTTCGAGGCGTACAAGAAAGCGGTGCAGTCATTTCCGAAATACATGCAGACTCCGGCAGCGGTGCGTGAGCGCGGATTTTTTGAGTTGCTGCGGTACTGGCTGGCGCGAACGGAAAACATGGTGCGGGATAACTGGTCGTCTTATCGAATCTATCTGATAGGAAACTATGGAACAGACCTGGCGCTGCGGCGAGAAATCAATCGCTTTCTGGTGGCGGAGGATCCTTATGGCTGGCGTGAGTTTGTCAGCTTTGGAGTTAGTCAGGGTGAGTTGCGGTCGGATCTGGATACGGACATGATTGGATCGATTCTAGAGTGGACTACGGACCGGTTTCAGGATGCGCTGCTTACAGAGGAGTTAGATCCGGGACTGTTTCGTAAGTCGGGGCCAGTCCCGCAGGAGAAAGAACGACGAATTGAGCAGTTTGTTGAGTTACTGCGGCGGGCGGTTGGTTCGGATAAAGCCCAAGTTATGGCGAAGAAAGCATGACGGCTAAGCTGACGCTTGAGCAAATGGTCGCGAGTTACGACGATGCTGCGCCCTTGGCGGAAGCATTGACGATTCCGGCGGCGTGGTATGTGGATCCGCGGATAGCGGAACTGGAACGCGAGGCGGTTTTTTCGCGAACCTGGCAGGTCATCGGACGAGTCGATCAAGTGCAAGAGCCGGGACAGTTCGTGACAGCGACGGTTGCGGGTGAGCCGCTGCTCGTTGTGCGCGGAAATGACGGCACTTTGCGGGCATTTTACAACGTTTGCCGGCATCATGCGGCAGCGGTGGTGACGGAGTCGTGCGGACGGGCGTCGATTTTACATTGCCCGTATCACGGGTGGAATTATGGGTTGGATGGAACGCTCAAAGGGATGCCAGAGTTTGATGGGGTGAAGAACTTTGAGCGCAACGACAATGGGCTGATTCCGGTGAAGGTGGAGACTTGGGAGAAGTTTGTATTTGTGAATCTGGACGCTGACGCGACGCCGCTGGCGGAGTTTCTAGGCGGAATGGTTCAGCGCGTGGCTCCGCTTGGACTTACTAATCTGCATTATTTTACTAGCCGGAGTTATGACATTCATTGTAACTGGAAAGTGTTTGTCGATAACTACCTGGATGGCGGCTATCACGTTCCTCATTTGCATAAGGCACTCAATTCTGTTTTGGATTATAGGCAATATACGATCGAAAATGACGGACGGTCTTGTTTGCAGTCGAGTCCGATGGTGAGTTCTGAGACGGATGCGGCGACGGGCATGACGCGGCGGGGTGACCGGGCGTGGTATTTCTGGTTGCATCCAAATTTTATGTTCAATTGTTATGAAGGGTATCTGGATACGAATCTGGTGGTGCCGATTGATGTCGACCATTGCCGGGTGATTTTTGATTTCTATTTCAGCGATGTGAGCGAAAGTGCTCGGGCTTACAACGAGGGGAGTGTAGAGGTCGGAAATCGAGTGCAGGATGAGGACTTAGGCATTTGCGAAGCGGTGCAGCGAGGGCTGAAGTCGCGAGCTTATAACGCGGGGAGATTATCGGTGCGGCGGGAGGCGGGAGAACATTTATTTCATCGGCTGCTGGCGGCGGATTTGAAGACGGGGCTGATGGGTTAAGAGGTTGCGGGGAAAAATGTCTCTCACGCGGCAGTAAGACCTCAGCGGCTGAAGGCGTCATTGAAAAATGGGGCTTCAATCGCAGCGCTGAAGCGCTGCGCCACCCAAAAGCAAAAGCAAATCCAACTTTTTCTGCAGCTTGTCAGGCTTTGGCTGTGCGCATGTTTTGACGGTTGACTCTGGCGAGGACTGTTTCAATCGTAGCAGCGAGCCGATCGGAATTTTTGTCGAGATCCAAAGAAGATTTTTCGAAGTAGGCGGACGCGCCTGCATCGAGCAGTTTTCCCTCGTTCGCCTGCGACAGGCTGGTAAGCACAATCACGGGAATATTGGTGGTTGTTGGATTTCCTTTGAGGGCTTTCAGGACCTCCGTCCCGCTGATTTTGGGAAGCATCATGTCGAGCAGAATGATGTTGGGGAGTTTTTCGTTGGCGACTTTTAGCGCTTCTTCACCGTCGGCAGCAGTGCTTACCTCGTAGCCCGCTTTGGACAAGGCGCGTTCATTGGCCATGCGAAGAAACTTGCTGTCTTCGACCAACAGCACTTTGGACTTCAAAACGGACACGGGTGAACCTCGTGGGGTTCATCGGCGCGGCGCGGGGAAACTTGAGGCTGGGGCTGACAGGGCAGTAAAAAAGGGCGGCTTGCGCCGCCCGCGAAAGTCAAGAGCCGCGGGCGGGACGCCCGCGCCACACGAGGCTACGTTCCTTCGTTCCAGCTGGCCAGGTATTCTTCCTGCTCGGAGGTGAGGCGGTCAATTTTGACTCCTAGGGACTCGAGTTTTAGCTTGGCTACGCGCTTGTCGAGGTCGACTGGCACCGTGTAGACCTTTTTCTCTAACGACGCGTGGTTCTTGATCATGTAGTCGCAGGAAAGAGCCTGATCGGCGAAGCTCATATCCATGACGGAGGCGGGATGACCTTCGGCGGCGGCCAGGTTGATAAGGCGGCCTTCGCCCAGCAGGTTGATTCGGCGGCCATCTTTCAGTGAATATTCGTCGACGAAGTTGCGGGTAGTGCGCTTCGACGAGGACAGCTTTTCGAGCGCCGGGATATCGATCTCTACGTTAAAGTGGCCCGAGTTTGAGATGATGGCGCCATCTTTCATGGCCTCGAAGTGCTGCTTGGCTAGGACGTTCTTGTTGCCGGTGACGGTGCAGAAAACGTCGCCGATCTTGGCGGCTTCTTCCATGCTCATCACGCGGTAGCCATCCATGACGGCTTCGAGGGCTTTGGTCGGATCGACTTCGGTGACGACGACTTCTGCGCCCGCTCCGCGAGCGCGTGAAGCGAGGCCGCGTCCGCACCAGCCGTAGCCGGCGACGACGAACTTCGAGCCTGCCAGGAGGAAGTTGGTGGCGCGAATGATGCCATCGATGGTGGATTGTCCGGTGCCGTAGCGGTTGTCAAACAGGTGCTTAGTGTCGGCATCGTTGACGGCGATGATGGGATAGGGCAGTACGCCTTCTTTTGCCATGGCGCGAAGACGAATGACACCGGTGGTGGTTTCTTCGGTGCCGCCGATTACGTTCGCCAGTTCCGTCTTGCGCTTGGTGTGCAGGATGGAAACGAGGTCGGCGCCGTCATCCATGGTGAACTGTGGCTTGTGGTCAATCGCGGCCATGATGTGCGAGTAGTAACTGTCGTTGTCCTCGCCCTTGATGGCAAATGTAGGGATGTTGTAGTCGCGAACCAAGCTGGCGGCAACGTCGTCCTGCGTGGACAGCGGGTTGGAGGCGCACAAGGCGACGTCGGCGCCGCCGTCGCGCAGGGCAATCATTAAGTTGGCAGTCTCGGCCGTCACGTGCAGGCAGGCTGAGATGCGGACGCCCTTGAGCGGCTGGTTCTTGATGAATTCTTTGCGAATGATCTGGAGAACCTTCATCGACTGGTTGGCCCACTCGATGCGTTTCTTGCCCAGATCGGCCAGTTCAAATCCTTTAACGTCGCTGCTGATTGATGTAGTAGCCATTTCTCTCCTAATCCCCGGATGATGACGCTGAATAAAGTCTATGCAGTTGTGAGCTGCGAACGAATAATCCACCACGGAGGCACGGAGTCACTGAGAAAGACCTAGAACGGAAAACCCTGAAAGGCTTTCTCCGTGTCTCGGTGCCTCCGTGGTGAAAATGCTATTTCCTGGCCCCGACTGGCTCGTTTTTCTTTAAACCAGCGTCAGATGCCAGTTTGGCGGCTTTGTCGGTCGCTTCCCAGGTGAAATCCGGGTCGGTGCGGCCGAAGTGTCCGTAGGCTGCGGTCTTGCGATAAATGGGACGGCGCAAGTTGAGGGTCTCGATGATCTCGCGCGGCTTGAGCTTGAAATTTGCCCGCACCAAGTCTGGAATCAGATTCGCATCGATCTTCTCGGTTCCGAAAGTATCCACTAGGACGCTGACGGGATCGGCAACTCCGATAGCGTAGGCGAGTTGGACTTCGCAACGATCGGCTAGACCGGCGGCCACAATGTTCTTCGCGATGTAGCGCGCCATGTAGGCCGCCGAACGATCGACCTTGGTCGGATCCTTGCCGCTGAACGCGCCACCGCCGTGACGGCCCATGCCGCCGTAGGTATCGACGATGATTTTGCGGCCGGTGAGACCGGAATCGCCCATGGGGCCGCCGATGACGAAGCGCCCAGTGGGATTGATGTGGTATTTCGTGTCCTCGTCGAGGAGGTCGGCGGGAATTACTGCTTGAATCACGTGCTTCAGGATGTCGGCGCGCAGTTCATCATTGCCTACGCTCTCGGAATGTTGCGTGGAGACGACCACGGCGTCGACGCGCTTCACTTTCTTATTGGCGTCGTATTCGACCGTGACCTGGGATTTTCCATCGGGGCGCAAGTAAGGGCACGTGCCGTTCTTGCGGACTTCAGAAAGTTTCTGGGTGAGTTTGTGGGCGAGTGAGATTGGGAGGGGCATCAGTTCGGGGGTTTCGTTGCAGGCGAAGCCGAACATCATGCCCTGGTCGCCGGCGCCTCCGGTATCGACGCCCATAGCAATGTCGCCAGATTGCTTGTTGATGCTGGAGATGACGGCGCAGGTGTTCGAGTCGAAACCGTAGACGGCATTGTCGTAGCCGATGGACTGAACCACGCCGCGGACAAGGTTCTGGAAATCGACGTAGGCCTTGGTCGTGATCTCGCCGGCGATGACGACCAAGCCGGTGCAGGTGAGGGTTTCGCAGGCAACGCGGCTGCTCGGGTCTTCACGAAGGCAAGCGTCAAGGATGGCGTCGGAAATCTGGTCGGCAATCTTATCCGGGTGCCCCTCGGTTACGGATTCCGAGGTAAATAGGAAACGGTTCTTTGCGGGCAAGCTGTATCTCCTTCAAAGGTAATTTCTAGCCGTCACGTCCGATTGGGGAGGCTTACGGAGTCATGGGCTTTTAGTCGGGGGTCACAATCAACTTTACCTTAAAACGGTACCAGAGACGAGCGGTGGAAAGCAATGGAATTGGCGGCAGCGAGTGCGGTCGACATTGAAGGGGAGTGGGAAGGCGTTAAACGGCAAAAATGGGTGGTAAATGGAAGAAAATAAAGCGGCAAAGTTAGGGCTGCGGAGTCGGCGGCGGGGCAGTTCGTGACATTCCGGCAGGACCGAAGGTAACAGTCTTGACCTCGCCATAATCGGCTTGGATGTCGACCTTCTTCCCGTTGAATTGGAAGTCGACGCCGCCGGCGTTTCCGGCTTTGACGACTATCTCTTTTTGAGCACGGACGGTACGTTCGGTGCTGGCGGCCAGGAGTTCGGAGGATAGAGCTTTTCCGTCGGCGGTTATCGATAGCCAGCAATCTTCACGAGCCTGGATGACTACGGTGAACTCGCCGGGCGCGGGAGGGGCGGAGGATTGCTCGGAGCGCTGCGCAGTTTTTGATGGGACGGATGAAGTGCGACCTGTAGTCTGTACGGCTGACGCTGTCGACGCGGCGCCGGCCTTCTCCGGGGTCTGCTCCCGGGCGACTCCCCCGGATGAGGTAGCGGCCGTCACAGAGGAGGACTTCGAGGCGGCGTTGGAGGGATTGAGCAAACGTTTTTCGTGCTGCTCGTGGCGCCGGTTCAGTAGAACGAGTGCCAGCGCGATTAGAAGCAGGATCGCGGCGAATAAGCCCCAAGGCAACTGGCGAGGGGGAGCCTCGGCACTGCTTTCGAGACGGAGCAGGGTTTCGAGGTCTTTGTTCTTATCGTTCTTTTTATCTTTGTTCTTATCCTTCTTGCGAACCCTGTCAGCAACGGTTGCCTGTTCTTTTTCTGGTTCTTTGTCGCGAATCTTTTCTAGAATTTTCGGCGCGTCGTTGTCGCGCAGGACGGGCTCGGCTCGTGGGCCTTCGCCCGAAGCCAGCAAGTAGTCGGCGACGGTTTGGTCTTCGTCAAGGCCCAGGCAGCGGGAGTACGCACGGACGAAACCCTTGTTAAAGATGCCTCCCGGCAGCTGGTTGAACTTATCTTCCTCCAGCGCCTGCAACATGCGGGTGCTGATTTTGGTGGTGGCGGAGATCTGATCGAGAGTGATGTTGCGCTTCTCGCGCTCCTTTTTCAGTTTTTCGCCGAAGGAAGGCAACCGGGTGTCTCACTTTCGTTGGACGGAGAACGGAATTTTACTCTGAGGAGGGGGAAGATCATAGAAAATTGGTGATTTGTGAGTGGATTGCCTTCTAAACAAAATCACCCTTAAGGACGTAGGCTATGCCCGACCGAGTCCGCCCAGCTCTCGTCAGATCTCGCATGGAGATTGCGCTAGAAACGTCATTCCGCGGGGTAGGCAGATCCGCAGTTCCCGGACTCGTACTGGTTACCTCCGTTCGTTGCCCGCGGGGTGCGACCAAACCTATAATTTCTTAATCGCCACCCGAACGAGGAGTTCATGCCGGAGGCAGCGGGCACATCCCCAATTCGCCTGTCGCAAGAGTTAACCATTTTTCACGATGTCGCCAAGGCGCTGACGTCGTCGCTTAACCTTGATTCGATCCTGCAAACCATCATGGAGAAAATGGCGGAATACTTCCGTCCGGACACGTGGTCTTTGCTGATGGTGGATGAAGAAAAAGATGAGCTTTATTTTGCTATTGCCGTGGGCGCGGCGGCGGAGGTCTTGTCGAAGGCGCGGCTGAAGATGGGCGAAGGGATTGCCGGGTGGGTGGCGCGGCAAGGGCAGGTGCTGATCGTACCCGACGTGCAGAGCGACCGGCGATTTTCGTCGCGGCTCGACGAAATGACGCGCCTGCAGACGCGGTCGGTTATCTGCGTGCCGTTGCGCTCGAAACATCGCGTGCTGGGCGTGATTCAGTTGATCAACGCCAACGTCGGGCTGAGCGAACAGGAGTTGTTTTTTCTTCAGGCATTGTGCGACTATGCGGCGATTTCGATTGAGAATGCGCGGTCGGTCGAAAAAATTCAGGAATTGACCATCACTGACGATTGCACAGGATTGTTTAATGCGCGGCATCTGCACAAGACCCTGGAGACTGAGGTTTATCGTTCGGCGCGTTTCGGCTATCAGTTCAGCGTGATCTTTATTGACCTCGACCATTTCAAGCAGGTCAACGACACGCATGGCCATTTGGTAGGAAGCCGATTGCTCGCCGAAGTCGGATACCTGATCAAAGCGCAGTTGCGGCTCATTGATTTTGCGTTCCGTTATGGTGGAGACGAGTTTGTCGTCCTGCTGCCGCAAACAAGCAAAGATCAGGCGGTGGTGGTCGCGAAACGTTTGCAGGATTCACTGCGCACGGGAACTTTCTGCGTCGAGCAAGGATTGGATCTCAATGTGCGCGCCAGCATGGGACTGGCTACGTTCCCGAATGACGCGCAGACGCCGCATGACATCATCCGCCAGGCCGATGAAATGATGTATGTGGTCAAGAACACCAGCCGCGATAACATTGGCGTCGCCTCGCGCGGCGTAATGGAAACTTAGGTAGTTTCGCGGTAGAACATCTCCATCCACCTGAGGGAGTCAGGGTTCGCCGAGGAACTCTCGGGGAATTACCGTAGTTAGATTCAGCCCACAATCGTTTCACCGTTTACTCCGCAAATGTTACGTCCTCAGTCTAGCCAACTGCGGCAACTAGCCCGACTGGCGCGGCATCCCAGTGACGCTCGATCGATTTTCAATCTTCTGATGTTTTAAGAGGTCATATGTCCCGCAGTGTCGCTTCCAGCTGTCTCGCTCTCATCCTGACCATTGTCAGCGCAGTTCTGGCATCCGCACAGGTTGCGCCTTCACAGACTGACATCGCCGGTACACCTCAAGGCAAAGCGCCGGTTGCGTATCTTTACGTAACCAGCAGCCCCAGCAGCGGCGTGAACCAGATCAATGGTTACGCCGTCGCTTCTACGGGAGCGCTCACGGCTCTGCCTGGGTCACCATTTTCCACCAGCGGCGTGTATGACATCGCACTGAATGGAGGCTGGCTGTTCGGAACCGATGGAAACAACCTCTATTCGTTTTCGATCGCGGCCAATGGATCCCTGACGCAGGTTGACGAGTTAGCGGTGGTATCGGGCGGAGGTCTTGGTGAGCTGTTTCTCGATCACACCGGAGCATCTCTGTATGCCGATTACTATACCGAGAACAACGAGTATATGGCTTACAGCATCGATAACTCGAACGGCCTGCTCACTTACATTGACAACATTATGGGCGGGCCAGGGTTTGGATATACCGCCAGTTTTATCGGCAACAATGAGTATGCCTATTCATCGAGCTGCTATCACTTCACTCCGTCCATCTATGGCCTGCAACGCAGCAGCGACGGGGGGATCACACTTATGAACATCAATCCGCCGTTTCCGAGCGTGCCGGGCGGAGGCTTTTATTGTCCATTTTTAGCCGCAGCCGATCCGACGAATCACCTCGCGATTGCGATGCAGCCGTTGGACCCGAATTGGAACCCTGTCGGTCCCTATCAACTGGCGACTTACACAGCGGACAGCTCGGGAAATCTGACCACCAAGAGCACTTACTCGAAGATGCCAAGCGTCTCGGTCGGCGACTACATCACCGATTACTGGATGTCTCCCACGGGGAAGCTTCTGGCGATCGCAGGGCCATCCGGATTGCAGGTCTTTCATTTCAATGGCGCCTATCCGATCACGACTTATACGGGGCTCTTGACGACCAACTCGATCAACCAGGTATTCTGGGATAACAACCATCATTTGTATGCGCTCAGCGGATCGGCTGGACTGCTGTACGTGTTCACGGTAACCGAGAAGAGCGTGACGCAGGCTCCGGGGTCTCCGTACAGTATCACTGGTCTGGAGAACATGATCGTGTTGCCGAAAAGCTAAACTGCTAAATCTGCCCTCGTAAGTGGGCGTGGTTTGCGTGCGCCCTATTTTCTTTTTTGCGCAATGCCGGCGTTAGCGGGCGTCTCGGATTATTGCTTTTCTGGCTTCTGCAATTCCGGTGGCTGATCGGGTTTCGGCTGCGCTTCGGCTGGTTCGGGCTTCCAGGTAAAGGCATTGGCGGGCGCGGAGGGATTCACGCCGAAATCCCACACGTAAAGATTCATGCCTTCGGTGCCGAGCATCTCGGCGACCGCGTATTCACCAGGCGGAAGGGGCTCGGTGGGCGCGATCTTGATCCAGCCTCCGGTCATAGGGGCGGAAGTGGTTGCAACGAAACGCTCGTCGGTTTTCATCTTTCCGTTGACTGCGATCTTGACGGCTCCGGCGAAGCGTTTGCCGTTCTTCAGGTCGATCCGGATGATCTTGAATCGGTCATTGTTACTGGCCGAGTTACTGGCCGACGCTGCCGATGTTGCCGCGGCTGGCGTTGCGGTTGCGGTTGGTGGCGCGCTTTGATCGGGATCGACATTGATGTAGATCGAAGGCACGGTCGAATGCGATTGAATCTTGGCGTGCGGCCCTGGGAGTTCGATATTCTGTTTTGCGCCGGCGAGGGGATTGATGGCAGCGCGCAGAATATTCGTTTTGCTGGTCTTTTCCACGTCGCCGCCAGATTGGTGTAACTCGGCCAACTGGGGCTGATTCTCAAAGGTGTCGAGGAGAAAAATTCCGCCTTCATCGGGGAGGCGCAGACCGGGCGCGACTTGCGGCGAACGGGCTTGCTCAGCTTTGCGCTCGGCTTCCAGTTCTTTGTCGAGTTCGACGGCTTCGGGAGCGAGACCGCCGTCTTTGCGGCCCTGCTCGAATTTGTCGGTGGCATCCCAGTCGACCAGCGACTTCGGAACTTCCTCCCATTCGCCGCGTTCGGCGCTGTAATAGCGGACGCGGTCGCCATGAACCTCATACTTGGTGACGGATTGATAGGAGCCATCTTTCAGGATGAGGCGGCGGGCCTGGTTTTGACCGAAGGCATGGTGGGCACAGAAGAGGGTTAGCATGGCGGCCACGGCTGCGAGAAGCACTGCGCTCCTGGAGAATAATTTCATGCCGCCGAATATTATCGGCCTTTTATTGCGCTTCCGAAAGGTTAGATGCAAAGGAAGCGGTTCATCGTTTGGCATGAACTAGCGAGCGCACGACTATCCCGTGTTGTGCAGGCCCGCAGCTATGCCATTCATCGTGGCGCCAAGGGCGTAGTCGAGAGCGGGGTCGGCGGCCGAATCCGCCGCGCGCTTGCGGCGCAGAAGATCGACCTGGATCAGGCTCAGAGGATCGACATAGGGGTTGCGCAGGCGTATGGAGCGGGAGAGGACTGAATTTTTCTCGAGCAGATCGCGCTGGCCCGTGACTGACAGAATGACGCGGGCGGTGCGTTCGAATTCCTGGCGGAGCATTTCGAAGACGCTGTCGCGAAGGGCGTCGTCGGTTACTAGATCGGCATAGAGGCGGGCGATGGCAAAATCGGCCTTGGCCATGGCGATTTCGACGCTGCTGATGAGGCTCGCGAAAAGCGGGAAGCCGCGCATCATTTCGCGCAGCAGTTCGGCGTTGGCGGGGGTGCGCGCGGCGAAACGATCAAGGGCATAGCCGACTCCGAACCAGGCGGGCACGGCGTGGCGGCTTTGCATCCAGCCGAAGACCCAGGGGATGGCGCGCAGATCGTCGAGGCTTCTGGTTGCGGCGCGGCGCGCGGGGCGGGAGCCGATGCGGGCGTACTCGAGTTCGTTGACGGGCGTGGCTTGTTCGAAATATTCGAGGACTTCAGAACTTTCTGCGATGTGCTTGCGATAGAAGGCGAACGCATCTTTCGACATTGTCTCCATCGCGTCGTGCCAGCGTGCGCTCGTCTCAGGCGCGGCTTTCGCCGGCATGGTGATGGCTTCGAGGCAAGCGGCGATCATGATTTCGAGATTCCACTCGGCGAGGACTGGATCGGAATATTTCCAGCTGAGGACTTCGCCTTGCTCGGTGATGCGGATTTCGCCCGAGAAATCGCCGGCGGGCTGGGCGAGGATGGCGGCGTGGGTGGGGCCTCCTCCGCGGCCCACGGTGCCGCCGCGGCCGTGAAATACGCGCAGATTGACTCCGCACTCGCGCGCGGCCTCATGCAAGTTGTGCTGCGCCTGATGCAGTTCCCAGGTGCTGGTGAGCATGCCTCCATCTTTATTGGAGTCGGAGTAGCCGAGCATGACCTCGTGGGTGCGTCCCCAGGAATCGAGGAGCGGCTGGAACTGCGCAGATTTCCAGACGCGGCGCATGATCTCAGGCGAGGAGCGCAGGGCATCGATCGACTCGAATAGAGGTACGGGCATGAGGCCGGGATCGCCATCGCCGTTATTGGCAGCGGCGGAAACGGCGCTGAGCGCGGCTAAACGCAGCACAGCGAAGATATCGTGCTCGGACTGCGTGTTGCTGATCACAAAATTGCGAATGGCTTTCGGGGAGTGCGTCTTTTTTAGTTTTGCGATGGCGCGAAAGGTTTGCAGAAGTTCGACGGAGGGGGGGGAAAGCTCTGGCGAGAAGTGCGTGGAGCGTGCGGCCAGTTTTCCTGCCGACTCCAACTCGGACAGCGCTTGAGTATGAACGCGGGCGTGTTGGCGAATATCGAGGGCGTGCAGGTGGAATCCGAAAGTTTGCACTTTGCGCAGCAGAGGCGAGACTAGTTCTGCCAAGCGGTGTCCACGATTTGCGTTCAGGCTGTCGCGGACAAGCTTGAGGTCTTCTTCGAATTGTTGCGACGATTTGTAGGCGTGCTCGTGCTTGGATGATTTGCGGCTGAAGCGCAGACGGGCGATCAGGAATTCGAGGAAGTGGCGATAGAGTTCGGCGGCGGTGATCTGCTTCCAGCGCGAATGTTTTTCTCCGAGCTTTTCGTCGTAATGGCGAACCCGTTTGGCGAGTGCTGATGAGACGTCGATGCGGCGAGTTGACATGCTCAATTGGCCGATAAGGCGGGTGGTTTCGGCGATGTAGTGGTCGATGATTGTGCTGCGCGCCATGTCGAGCGCGTCAATGGTGGAAGCGGCGGTGACGAAGGGATTGCCGTCGCGATCGCCGCCGATCCAGGAACCAAATGAGAGCGGTGCGGGAATCTCGTCGTTCTCGTAAACATCGTGCAGCGATTCTTCGAGTTCGGCGAAGAGGCGGGGCAGAGTTTCGAAAAGAACCATGGGGAAGTAGTCGAGTCCCATGTGAATTTCGTCGCGGACGGTTGGTTTGTTGAGGCGGACCTCGTCGGTTTGCCAGAGGGCGGTGATCTCGGCGAGGATCAGAGATTCGTATTCTCGCGCCTCGGAATCGGGGAGCGGCAACTGGTCGAGGCGCTCGAGATAGGCGGCAATGCGGCGGCGCTTCAGACGAATCGTGTGGCGCGTGATTTCGGTGGGGTGGGCGGTGAAGACGGGAGTTACTTTTACTTTGCGCAGCGCTTCGCACATCGCATCGGCAGTGATTCCCGCAGCACGCATACGGGCGAGAGTTCCGCGGAACGAACCATCTAAAGGACTTTTTGTGGACGACATGCTCGCGGCGCGGCGGCGCCGCTTACGATGGTTGGTTTCGGCGAGGTTAGTGAGTTCAAAATAAATGGCAAAGGCTTTGGTGACGCGGTAGGCGTCCTCGACGGACAGGGCGCCGATGATTTCGTGGGCGCGGGCCATCAGAGTGTCGACCGGCTCGGATTTGCTGCTGTCGGAAGATTGCTCGCGATGTTCGATGAGCAGGTGACGCAACTGCTCGACCCTGTCGAAGAAGGCTTCGCCTTCTTGCTCGACGAGGACGCGGCCGAGGAGAATTCCGAGCGACCGCACATCGCGGCGCAGCGGGATCTCTTTCGCGGGATCGGCCGTGTCAGCGGTGAACTCGGCGAGACGGTCGGCTTGAGCGCCCTCGCTCCAGAGGGAAATGTCGGGCATGGGATATTTTAGCGGAAAGAAGGGAGCGAAGCGTCTTCTTGAGGAAAGTGGAAACTGATCGTGCTGCCGGCATCAGAATGGAGTCAACATTCTCGCGTCCCACGTTTCGAAAAGCGCGAAACGTGGGGCACCCTGTTTCATTCGCTGCCAACATGGGTTCGAACTCAGACTGTAAGGCGACGGCTGACAGTTGTTTTTTCCACATTCCTTTCGCGAAAACTTTCTGGCATAATTGATCGTGCACCCCAGCCCGCACAATTTTCCAAAACAATTTAAAGCGAGGAAGCGATGTCGGCCAAGTACATCTTTGTAACTGGCGGTGTGGTGTCTTCATTGGGTAAAGGCCTAGCGGCGGCTTCGATTGGATGCCTGCTCGAGAGCCGTGGGCTCAAAGTCAACCTGATGAAGTTTGATCCGTACCTGAATGTCGATCCGGGAACGATGTCGCCGTTTCAGCATGGCGAAGTTTTTGTGACCGACGACGGGGCGGAGACCGATCTCGATCTCGGCCACTACGAGCGATTTACGCATGCCAAACTTTCTCGCGATAACAATTGGACGACTGGCCGGCTCTACGAACAGATCATCGCTAAAGAGCGGCGGGGCGATTATCTGGGCAAGACGGTGCAGGTGATTCCGCACGTCACCAATGAAATCAAGGCGGCTGCCAAGAAAGTCGCGCAGGATGTCGATGTGGCGTTGATCGAGATTGGCGGCACGGTTGGCGATATCGAGTCGCTGCCCTTCATCGAGGCGATTCGCCAGATGCGGCAGGAATTAGGGCGCGACAACACTTTGTTTGTGCACGTGACACTGGTTCCGTTTATTGCCGCGGCGCAGGAGTTGAAGACAAAGCCTACGCAGCACTCGGTCAAGGAATTGTTGAGCGTTGGAATTCAGCCGGATATTCTTTTGTGCCGCACTGACCGGTTTTTGTCGAAGGAAATCAAGTCGAAGATTGCTTTGTTCTGCAACGTCGAAGAAGAAGCGGTGATCACGGCAAAGGATGTTGCTTCGATTTACGAAGTACCGGTGGTTTTCGCGCATGAAGAAGTAGACACGCTCGTGCTCCGGCGCCTGCACCTTGAGGCGAAGGATCGCGATCTTTCAAAGTGGAACGATCTGGTGCATCGCGTCTATAACCCGAAAGATGTAGTTCGGATTGGGATTGTTGGAAAGTATGTGGAGTATGAGGACAGTTATAAATCGCTGAAAGAGGCGCTGGTTCATGGCGCGCTCGCGCATAACCTTAAGCTGGAAGTGAATTGGATTGAGGCAGAGGGACTCGAAAACGCCGACAAGACTGACAAGAGTTATGAGGCGCAGTTAGAGGGTTACGACGGGTTGCTGGTGCCGGGCGGATTTGGCAAACGCGGCATTGAAGGCATGCTGCGGGCGATTCAGTATGCGCGCGAGAAGCATGTTCCGTACTTTGGAATTTGCCTCGGGATGCAGACGGCTTGCATTGAATACGCTCGTAATGTTTGCGGATTGGCGGACGCGAATTCCAGTGAGTTTGATCCGGCGACTCCGCATCGCGTGATTTATAAACTGCGCGAGTTGCGCGGTGTGGAGGAACTTGGTGGAACGATGCGGCTGGGGGCTTGGCCTTGCAAGATCGAGCCGGGAACGCTGGCTTATCGCGTGTATGGGCAAACTGAGATCAGCGAGCGGCACCGGCATCGCTACGAATTCAATCGCGAGTATGAAGAGCCGATGGTCGCGGCGGGACTGAGAATTTCGGGCTCGACTCCGGATGGCACTTACGTGGAGATGGTGGAGATTCCGGGGCATCCATTTTTTATTGGGTGCCAGTTTCATCCGGAGTTTAAATCGAAGCCTTTGGAGCCGCATCCGCTATTTAGGTCGTTCGTGGGCGCTGCGTATGAACACGGGCAGAAGAAGAAAGAAGCGAAAGACGCGGCGGTGGTGGAGATGTTTTTGCGGCCGGAGAAAGTCGGGCGGAGATAGACGCTCAGGCTCTGTGCTGTTCTTAGCTAAAGCTAATAGCAATATACTTTGACGCTCTCTTTTCAAATCGATAACGTTCGCGTGGGCGGGGGAGATCTGTTTCTCATTGCCGGGCCTTGCGTGATTGAGAGTGAAGAGCACGCGCTCCGGATGGCGGAGATCATCAAGGGTGTGGCGCGTTCGCTGAATTTTCCTTTCATCTTTAAAGCGTCGTACGACAAGGCGAATCGGACTTCGATCCGGAGCTATCGCGGGCCGGGGATGAAGGAGGGTCTGCGCATTCTGCAAAAAGTTAAGGATGAGGTGCACATCCCCGTGCTGACCGATGTGCACCAGGCTGGCGATGTGGCTGCTGTGGCCCAAGTTGTCGATGTGTTGCAGATTCCCGCGTTTCTTTGCCGGCAGACCGATCTGGTTGTGGCAGCGGCTTTGAGCGGACGTCCGGTGAATATCAAGAAAGGACAATTCGTTTCGCCTTGGGACATGAAGCACGCTGTTGAAAAGTGCCGCGATGCCGGCAATAGCCAGGTGTTTTTGACCGAGCGCGGATCGAGTTTTGGCTACAACAATCTGGTAGTCGATATGCGGTCGCTGGCTATCATGCGCAAGTTCGCGCCGGTAGTGTTTGACGCTACACATTCGGTGCAGTTGCCGTCGGCTTCGCACGGCGATGACGGTCAACCGGCGGCGAGCGGCGGACAGCCGGAGTTTATTCCGGTGCTATCGCGCGCCGCGGTGGCTGCGGGAGTGGATGGGGTGTTTATGGAAGTCCACGATAATCCGAAAGAGGCGAAGAGCGATGGCGCCAATGCGCTCGATTCGCGGAATCTTCGCGGGGTGTTGAAAGAATTGCAGGCTGTTAAAAAGGCGCTAGACGTGGCGCACAGCACACCGTAAGACCAACACACCTTCTAAATCTGCTACTATTCCCGCGTCATCTGAAATCTCATTGCTATGCATTGGTGGGCATCGATCGTCGGCTTTGCGCTTATTCTCGTCATCCTCATGGATGCGTTTGAGACGGTGGTTTTGCCGCGGCGTATACGGAGGAATATTTTTCGAATCTCGTCGCGGTTCTACAGGAAAACCTGGCGGCTATGGATGAGAGTGGGGCAGCACATTAAATCGCCTAATCGGCGAGAAGGTTTTCTCGCGTACTACGGACCCATTTCGCTGTTTCCGCTGTTGGGCTTTTGGGCGTTCGGGCTGATTCTAGGCTTCGCCTGCGTGCAATACGGACTGGGCGAGCATCTCACGCTGGCCAACGAGAAAATTACTTTCGGAAAGGTTGTCTATCTTAGCGGCGAGACTTTTTTCACGCTGGGCTACGGAGATATTACGCCCAACAATACTGCGGCGCGGGCGCTGGCCGTGCTGGAAGCGGGCATGGGCTTTGCGTTTCTCGGGGTGGTGATCGGATATTTGCCGGTTGTTTACAATTCTTTTGCGGCGCGGGAAATTGAGATTTCGCTGCTCGATGCGCGCGCGGGGTCGCCGCCGACGGCAGCAGAGTTCCTTGGCAGGCTAGGATGCTGCCCGGAACAAACGGTGCTGGACGAAATTTTTCGCGACTGGGAGCGCTGGTGCGCCGATTTGCTGTCGAGCCACATCTCGTATCCAGTGCTGCTTTTCTTCCGGTCGCAGCATCCGAATCAATCCTGGGTGAGCGCGCTGACGGCGATGCTCGATGTGACTTCGCTGATTATGACGGGCGTCGGCGGGATTCATCCCGACCAGGCAAAGCTGACGTTTGCCATGGCACGTCACGCTGCCGTCGATCTCTCTCAGGTTGTGTATGCGCAATACAGCCCGAATGATCCGGAGCGGCTCACGGATGAGGACCTGGCGAGTTTGCGCACGGACCTCGCCAAGCATGGAGTCGCTCTTTCCCTGGGCGGGGACGCGACGGAACGGCTGACGGAGCTTCGGCTTCTCTACGAACCTTATTTGCAGGCGCTCAGCCGGCGGCTCTTGATGCCGCTGCCAACTTGGGTTCCGACCGATCACAAAAAGGATAACTGGCAAGGCAGTCCGTGGGACGTTGCGATTCAGGCGCGAGCGCTGGAGCATCCGGGACATGCGGTAGACGATCATTTTTGAGGCGAATACCTCTGAGGAATCGTTTCGGTAGTGTCCTACAACGACAAAGGCGCAACCCAGTGGGCTGCGCCTTCTTTTCCTGAGGCAACAACTGCTATGTACTTGTAATGATCACCTTGCCGCCGCCGGGATTGTTATCTGGGGAAGGACCACCTGTGTAGCTGTAGGTGTTTCCGGCGGTACCAGGATTGCTGGCGTGGGAGGCCCCGTCGGACACGGTAATAGCTGGAGTAAAGGGGTCGAGGTTGTTAATCCAACGAATGGGGAAGCCGTTTAGAGCGGGAAAAATTGCGAGCGTGCCATCGGTCACAAGGTCTGACTGGGGAACGGCGACGGTTGCGGGGGTGTAGGTCATCACGCTGTTGACCAAGGTGAGCTGGACGATCATTGGCCCGTCGTTGATCTGGATGCACCAGGGGCCCGAGACGTTTCCATTGGCCGTAACGTAGTAATTCACGCTGGCATTGGTGCCGGTGGGAATGGTTTGGGTGTTGGGAAAACTGGTAATGGTCGTGAAGAGAACGGGATTGCCAGGAATGGCCGGAGGCACGAAACTAACCTCGATCGCCTGTCCGGAAGCATTCGAGAAGGTGACGCTCATCTGATTCGAGCCCGAGACCATGCAGGCCTGCGGTGAGGGAGTCAGATCGACGCCAATAGTGATGGTGGGGTTTGCGTTATAGTCTTCGAGCGGAAGTTCGCGCGCAGTAGCCATGGCTTACTCCTTTTGTCGAACTGAATTTGACTTACTTACCGCTGGGCCTGAACCTGGGATCCGAGAACAAACCTTGCAGGTCTGGAGTGTTCTTCAGATCTTCGAGGGAATAACCCTTCTGCAGGCTCTTTTCGATGTACTGTAGCGCATCGACGCGATCCCCCATGTCTTCGTAGGCCTCGCCGACGAGGGCCAGAACGTCGGGATCGTCGGGGGAAAGCGCGAGCGCCGATTGTATGCGAGAAATGGCTTTATCGCGCAACTTTTTGTTGGCGTAGAGCATCGCCAGGTTCGATTGCGCGATGGCGTCGCGCGGCGTGTCGCGTACCGCTTGTTCGAGAAGGTCAATTTCGCGGTCCCACGCTTCGCTTGTCTTTTCTTTGTCTTTGAGGCCTTCGTAGGCGATGGCCAGATTGCCCCACACTACGTAATTCTTGTCGTTCATTTGCAGGGCTTTCTGGGTGGCAGCTGCTGCTTCGGCAAACTTCTGCTCGCGGTTATAGAGATATCCAAGGTTGGCGTGGGCGCCGTAACTTGGCTCTAACTCGATCGATTTGCGGAGCATCTGCTCGGCGTCGGGGTAGTGCTTGTCTCCCATGTCGGAGTAGACCGCGCCTAAGTTGAGATAGAGCGCCGCATTGTCGGGAGTGAGTTGGATGGCGTGGCGATACTGGGCAACGGCCTCGTCGTAGCGTTGATGGTCATTCAAGAAACCGGCGAGCTGGTTATAGCCGTCCCAGGAATCGGGGCGAAGCGCGATGGCCTTGCGGTAGGCGGCTTCGGCATCGGCGGTGCGTCCTGCGCTTTCGTAGGACCGGGCCAGACTGATGATGGCGTCGGCGTTACGCGGATCGAGTTGCAGGGCGCGCTGGCTCTCCTGCAAGGCGAGGTCGTAGTTTCCGGTGTAACTGTGGATCTTACTCAGGGTTACATAGACCATGGGGAGGCGATCATTTAATTCCTGGGCTTTCTCGCAATTCGCCAGGGCTTCATCGAGCCACTTCTTATCTTTATCGAGGCGGTATTTGAGACGGTAGGCTTCGCCGAGTTGGGCGAATCCCAAAGCGAATCGCGGATCCTTCCTCACCGCCTCATTGAGAGCCCCGATGGCCAGGTCGAGATTTTCCGGCTTGTCGTAACGTTGGGTGTAACCAAGGGCCTTCAGGTATAACTCATAGGCGCCGGAACTCCCTCCCGCCCCGCCCAAAGCGCGCAGCATCTCTGGCGTCATCTCGACGTGCAGCAGCCTCGCCAGGCGGGTTACGATCTCGTCTTCGAGGGATGAGAAATCTCCGGCATGGTCTTCCAGATTTACGGAGCCGATCTGGCGGAGATTTTTTGTGTTGATGAGGTTTACGGTTAATTGGATGGTCTGGCCATCGCGGCGCAGGCTCCCTTCGACGGCGACGGTCGCGCCGAGTTCGCGCAGCGCGGCGGCGGGGTCGGAAATCTTTAGCCGGCGCACCTCGCTCGTTGGAACAACCCATAGTGACTGCTTCCCCGCTTCAAGATTGGTGAGACGACTGGCGAGGTTGTCCATCAGTCCGGCAGAAACCTGCTCGTTGGCGGGATCATTGCCGACATTTTCGAAGGGCAGAACGGCGACGTGCTCTTCGGGACGGCTAAACCAGCCGGCGATACGCTCGCGAACCGGAGGCAGAAACGAAACGACTGCCACGATGAGTGCGGCGACGGCGAGAGCGATCAGCCAGCGGTGCCACTTCGGCGAGGGTGCAACTGTCGCGCCCCACACGGGACGCGAGGCTTGTTCGATCTGCTGCCGCAGGTCGGAGGCGGACGAGGTCACGCGGCCTGTGGAACGGGTCGTTGTTCTACCCGATGGCCGAGTCGTTGTCCGATTCGACGGATGGCCTGTAATTGGTGATAGCTGGGCAGTTGGGTCGAGATGACTGCGAACTTCTTTCAAGTCGGCCACCATCTCGCGGCAGCTTTGATAGCGCGTCGCTGGCTCCTTCGAGAGAGAGCGATAGATGACGCGCAGCAGATCGAGGGGCACCTGATCGGGCGTAGCCTCCGCTATCTCATCCATCGGAAGCGGCGGCTCGTTGAGGATGGCGAAGATGGTCGCGGCGGGCGTCTCACGCGTAAACGGATTCCTGCCCGTCACCATCTCCGCGAGCACGATTCCCAATGACCAGATGTCGGTGCGCTGATCGACGAGTTTGCCCATGGTCTGTTCGGGCGACATGTAGCCGATGGTTCCGGCGGTGCTGATGCTCTGAGTGCTGCCGGTTGTGGAGGTCAGACGGGCGAGGCCGAAGTCGACGATCTTTGCGACTCCGCTCTGAGTGAGAATCACGTTCGAAGGTTTGATGTCGCGATGCACGACGGTACCAGCGTGGGCCGCCGCCAGACCCTCACCCATCTGGATGGCGATATCGACCGCTTCGATTAACGGAAGCGGACCGCGGCGGAGTTTGTGCACCAGCGTCTCACCCGCGTAATAAGCCATCACAATGAAAGAGTGGCCGTCGGGGGTTTCGTCGAGTCCGTGGATGACGCCGATATTCGGATGATCGAGCGAGGAGGCGGTGCGGGCTTCGCGCAGGAAGCGCTCTTTCTCATCGCTGCTTGATATGACATGCTCGGGAAGGAATTTCAGCGCGACTGTGCGTTCGAGTTTTATATCGAGCGCGCGATAGACAACCCCCATCCCTCCGGCGCCCGCCAGACCCAAAATCTTGTAGTTGCCGATGATGTCTCCGGCAGACAAGTGAGCGGTTGGGTCAGACACGGTGTGCATCCCTCGAAGGATGAAGCGCGGGCGCCGAACCGGCGAGCGTCGATACGGATATGGGTATCGATTTCGATACCAATACCGATATCGGCATCGGCATCGGCAATGCGGTCATCGAAGAATGGATCATCTCTAACGGGACAAGGCGCGGGGCGCGAGTGAAATTCGATTCCGCGCACGATGATACGCTATCTCATTTTTGACTGGCGAGAAAGCGGTAGGGCGGCCTGCGCGATCTTAATCGATGCGCAGCAGGAATGCGCACGTTCATCCGCAGCGGACTCAAAAGCGAACCATCCACGCCGGCGAAAGAGTGGTCACAAAACCGTCACTTCGACCTCATCTACGGAATCGCCACATCTACAATTCCGCGCGAGCTAGAGCCTGGGTGCCCACTTTAACCCGAACTGAAATTCGAGTGCCCGGAAGAAAGCGGCAAAGCCACGTTGAATGTCGCGCCACCTGATGGATTATTTTCGGCCCAGAGCCGGCCGCCGTGGGCTTCGACGATAGAACGCGATACAGCTAGACCGATCCCCATCCCATTTTTCTTCGTAGTAACAAAAGCATCGAAGATTCTTTCCTGATCGGCGACTCCCGGTCCACCGTCTATCACCTGAATGAGCATCTGATTTTGATCCGTCGCGGACGCTCGAACGATTATGTGCGGAGAAGCTTGGCTCCCCTCCAACGCTTCCATTGCATTCGAAATCAGATTGATGAACACCTGCTGTATCTGAGTCAGATCAACGGAAACCGTGGGGAGATGCTCTTCCAATTGCCAGTCAGTAGCAACGTCTTGCCTTCTTGGATCCCCTTGTAGGAAGCGCACTGCTTGGCACTACTAGGAATATGTAATTTATCCGCCTCTTCGCAATCGCCACTGTCATGTTGGTTGCGATTGCCCAGTGCTGTCAAATGCAGTCTCACGGGCTCGAAAAACATTGAGCAAAGAAGAAAGGAGCTTCCATGCCGACCAACTTGACCGCTGTGCTTCAAGAGCTTTTGCAGAACACATCGAATCTCAAGGTGCTCCGGGAACGCATGACGCCGAATGCGACGTACGTTTCATTGAATTTCGACAACCCTGAACTGAAGAAAGTTATGCCCTGGACCGGCATTCATAAGGGACCTCAGGACCTGTTCGATGTCTTCGCTGCAATCCATCGCTACTGGAAGACCCTCAATCTCGGCGAATCAGTCACCAGAGTTGATCAAGTGTGATATTCCGGTGTAGATTTTGTACGACCGCTGGGATGAAAACGGATCCATATTCTTAGGCGATTGCGTCAGCGGTTACCTCACCCGCTGTTTTCGCTTTGGACGACCGATGTGCTGCTTCGTCCCGGCTGTCCTCGACAAGTAGAGCAGGACATGCGATTCGCATTCCGAGGCGCGAGCAAAATTGGGGGAACAATATGACCCGGGTCCAGAAACGCAATCTGCTGATCGGCGGAGTTCTTGGCTTGATCGTGCTCGCTCTGATTGTTGGAGCTCTTCGGCCGTCCAAGCGAGCGATGGGTGCGCCGCCAAGCACTCCGGATGTCGAGGTGGCGCAGGTTCAGAAAGAGGATGTTCCAATTTATGCGGACTGGATTGGCACGCTTGACGGTCTGGTCAATGCGGACGTGCGGGCGCAGGTCACCGGCTATCTGCTCAAGCAAGGCTATCAAGAGGGCGCATCGGTGAAGCAGGGCCAGCTGCTTTTCCAAATCGATCCGCGCCCTTTTCAAGCGGCGCTCGATCAAGCCCAAGGCCAGCTAGCTCAGGCGAAAGCCGCGCTCGCCAACGCCGCAGCAGTTCAGCGTCGCACCGAACTCGACGTCCAGCGCTACAAGCCTCTGGCGGAGCAACAGGCGGCCAGCCAACAAGATCTTGATAACGCGGTTCAGAACAACCTCGCCGCCATCGCAACAGTAGAAACCGCCAAGGCCCAGATCAAGACCTACGAGGCTGCGGTCGAAACCGCGAAAATCAATCTCGACTTTACGCGCCTGGTTGCGCCTATCGATGGCATTGCCGGGCAGGCCCAACTACAAGTTGGTGCATTGGTCAGCCCCAATAGCGGGGTGGTAACTTCCGTTTCTACAGTCAATCCGATCAAGGTCTATTTCACCGTGAGCGAGCCTCAATACCTTTCATGGCGAGCACGTTTCCCGACCGAGGAAAGCCGCTTGCAGGCCGACAAGGAACTGCGGCTGCAACTGATCTTGGCGGACGGCTCAACCTATCCGCACGAAGGAAAATTTTATTTTGCCGACCGCCAGGTGAACGAGACCACTGGAGCGATTCGACTCGCGGGGCTCTTTCCCAATCCAAACAATATTTTGAGACCCGGCGGCTATGGCAAGGTCCGCGCAGTAGTCCGGACTCAGCCGGGGGCATTGCTTGTTCCCCAACGGGCAGTGTCGGAGTTGCAGGGCGGCTACCAGATTGCTGTCGTTGGCGCCGACAACAAAGTTGACGTTCGAACGGTCACTGTGGGCGACCGGGTTGACAACCGATGGATCATCACTAACGGGCTCAATCCCGGAGACAGAATCGTTGTTGAGGGAGTTCAGAGAATGCGCACCGGTGTGCGCGTGAATCCCAAGCCATTCATGGCCCAAAACCGAGATTCGACAAACCAGGACCCGACAAACCAGGGTTCGACAAACCAGGGATCGGCGAGTCGATAAGGACGGATGACACATGTCCAAATTCTTCATCAACCGTCCCATCGTCGCCATGGTGATTTCGATCGTCATGGTGTTGGTCGGCGCACTCACGGTTCTGAGCTTGCCCGTCGCGCAGTTTCCGAACATAACGCCACCCGAAATTCAAGTTGTCGCAACTTACGTTGGAGCCGACGCTCAAACTCTTGAGCAAGCGGTGGCCACTCCCATCGAGCAGCAGATGAATGGAGTGGACAACATGAACTACATGTATTCCCTGAACGCCACAGGGAACAACACCACCAGCCTCATCGTGGATTTTGACGTTAAGACCGATCCGAATACAGATTTCATTCTCACGCAATCTCGAGAAACACAGGCTGCCTCTCAGCTTCCTGCGGACGTCAACAACTATGGCGTCACGGTTCGGAAATCAGTGACGGCACCGCTGATGTGGGTCGCTCTTTATTCACCGCACGGAACGTACGACGCCAAGTTCCTGGCCAACTACGCCTACATCAATATCGTCGATCCGATTCTTCGCTCGTACGGCATCGGCAATGTTCAAGTATTCGGCGCCGGCCAATATGCGATGCGCCTTTGGGTGAAGCCGGACACCCTGGCGAAACTGGGCATTACTGTGCCTGAGATCGTCAACGCGATTCAGGCACAAAACACCGTGAACCCCGCCGGCAAAGCGGGAGGCGAGCCTGCTCCCAAAGGTCAGGAATACACCTACACTGTTCTCTCGCAAGGGCGCCTGGTTTCGCCAGAAGAATTCGGCAACATTGTTGTCCGCGAAACACCCGACGGTGCCACGGTAAGAGTTCGCGACGTCGCTCGAATGGAGCTGGGCGCGCAAGACTACAGCATCTCGGGACGCTTTAACGGCAAGCCGGGCGCCATTATCGCCGCGTATCAATTGCCCGGATCGAACGCGGTCGATGCAGCGGCTGGAGTCAAGAAATTGATGGCGCAAATGAAAGAGCGCTTCCCCGAGGACATGGATTTCGCCATTTCCCTTGACACGACTCTTTCCGTGACGCAGGGAATCAAGGAAATCGTTGAAACCCTTGTGATCGCGCTGGTCCTGGTCATCATCGTTGTTTATCTTTTTCTTCAGGGCTGGCGATCGACGCTGATCCCGCTACTGGCTGTGCCGGTTTCGCTGGTAGGCACCTTCATCTTCTTCCCGTTGTTTGGTTTTTCCATCAACACACTTTCTCTCTTCGGCTTGGTGCTGGCGATTGGTCTGGTGGTGGATGACGCAATCGTCGTCGTCGAGGGCGTGGAACGGCATATCGAAGAGGGCATGACTCCGAAAGATGCGGCATTAAAAGCAATGGAAGAGCTTTCCGGTCCTGTTGTGGGCATCGCACTGGTTCTCTCCGCTGTATTCGTGCCCACCGCCTTCATTCCCGGAATCACCGGCAGGCTGTACCAGCAATTCGCAGTCACCATCGCGATTTCAGTGATTCTCTCCGCGTTCAACGCGCTCACACTCAGCCCGGCGCTGGCAGCGTTACTGCTTCGTCCGCGCGAAGAAAGCCACGGATTGCTGCGGAGATTCTTCGATTGGTTTAACCGCGTTTTTGAGCGAGCCACCGAGGGCTATGTCGGCTGGAGCGGCGTACTGCTCAAGAAGACTGCCGTGCTGGTTGTGCTTCTAGTGGCTTTTTGCGTTGCAGCCGGATTCTTCGCCAATCACGTGCCCTCGAGTTTCCTTCCCGATGAAGACCAAGGCTACGCGTATGTGAATCTGCAATTGCCCAATAGCGCGTCGTTGGAGCGAACATCGCAGGTCGCGACACAGATCGAAAACATCCTGGCCAACACACCGGGCGTGAAATACACGACCAGCGTCATCGGTTTCAGTTTGCTCAGTTTTGTTCGTACTAGCTACAACGCTTTTTTTGTAGTCACTCTCAAGCCGTGGGATGAACGCACCACCAGAGCCGAGCAATTTCAGGCCATCAAGGCGCATCTGAATCAGCAACTCACAAAATTGCCGGCGGGAATTGCTTTCAGTTTTTCGCCGCCAGCTATCCCGGGCGTTGGCACCGCAGGCGGATTCACGTTCATCCTCGAAGACCGCTCTGGCGGCAGCATTGAGTTTCTCGCGAAAAATGTGAGCACGTTTCTTGACGCGGCGCGAAAGCGCCCGGAGATCGCCAGCCTGAGCACGACTTTTTTGCCCAGCGTTCCGCAGAAATTTGTCGACGTGGATCGTGACAAGGTTTTGAAGCAGGCTGTAAATCTCTCCGATGTCTATCGCACTATTCAAGCATTCATGGGCGGATATTTCATCAATTACTTCAACCGCTTTGGCCGCCAGTGGCAGGTCTACATCGAGGCCGAAAGTGAGGATCGCGCCAGTCCCGATAATGTCGGGCGATTCTATGTTCGCAACGGCAAGGGCGAAAACGTTCCGCTCTCTACGCTCACCACAGTTAAATCGCAGTTTGGCCCCGAATTCACCATGCGCTTTGACGAATACCGCTGCGCGCAAATCAACGGCAGCGCTGCGCCCGGTTTCAGCGCAGATCAGGCTAGCGCAGCCCTCGAAGATGTTTTCAAGCAAACCATGCCGCGAGAGATGGGATTCGACTACTCCGGAATTTCGTTTCTGGAGCAGAAGGCGCGGCAGGGTGTGCCGCCGGCGGCGATCTTTGGGCTGTCGCTGTTGTTCGTCTTCCTGATTCTCGCGGCTCTTTACGAAAGCTGGTCGCTGCCTTTCAGCGTACTGCTCAGCACGCCGGTGGCGGTCTTCGGAGCTTTTGCAGTGCTTTGGCTGCGCCGCACTTTGCTCGGCGTTTTCCTGCCGCCCTATATGGTGCAGATCGAAAGCGACGTCTATTCACAGATCGGCTTGATCATGCTGATTGGCCTTGCAGCAAAGAACGCGATCTTGATCGTCGAGTTCGCGAAGGATCAGTACGAACAAGGGAAGCCGATCGCGGACGCGGCTCTTGAAGGGGCGAAGTTGCGGCTGCGCCCCATCCTGATGACATCGTTCGCATTTATCCTCGGCTGCGTTCCGCTGTGGACGGCGAGCGGCGCTGGCTCCGTCGCCCGCCAGATTATGGGAACGGCGGTTATCGGCGGAATGCTCGCTGCCAGCGCAATTGGAATCTTTTTCATTCCTGGCATCTTTTATATGGTCGAGAAATGGTCGGGCGCTGGGAAGGAACCCGCATCCGGCCTATTGCCAACTGCGCCTTCACCTGCGCCGGGAGACTGATGGATCTCGCAGTGCGTTCAGCAGCTTGGGAATCAAGCAGAGTCCGTGCAATGGGTTTTGCTCAATGATGAGAATCGCGAAATTGGTCAGCGCAATATTGCTCTCCACCATGTTGGTGGGCTGCATGGTCGGCCCCAAGTATCATCGTCCTGCTGTTCAGACTCCGGCCTCTTATCGTGATCTGGCAGAGAATCCTCAGCTTCAGGCGCAGACTGCCTCGTATGCCGATCTGCCGTGGTGGCAGGTATTTCAGGATCCAAAGCTGCAGGAACTCATTCGCACCGCGCTCAAACAAAACTACGACCTGCAACTGGCGACGGAACGCATCAACGCAGCCCGCGCTCAGCTAACGGTTACTCGTTCCAGCCTGTTTCCTCAGGTCTCCGGCAACGGCAACTTCAGCGGCGGCAAGGAAAATACCTTTCAATCCAAGTACAACTTTCTGACGCTCACTGCCGACGCTGCTTTCCAACTCGATTTCTTCGGAAAGTTGCGCCGCGCAACGGAAGCAGCCCGCGCCGAACTCCTGGCCACGGCAGACGCGCGCCAAGTCGTGATACTCACTCTCGTCAGCGATGTGGCGAACGACTATTTCACGCTGCTGCAACTTGATCTGCAACTCGCGATCACTCGGGACACGGTCAACACCCAGACTGATTCGGTAAAACTCACGCAGCTGCGGCTTGACCATGGTGTCGCCACAAAGTTGGATGTGCTTCAGGCTCAGCAAGTTCTCGATACCGCGAACGCGCAAATTCCCGACCTGGAGCGGCAGATCGCACAAGAAGAAGATGCGATCAGTATCCTCCTCGGCAATTATCCGCAAGACGTGTCGCGCGGCATTCCGCTCGTCGAGCAAACACTTCCACCTGAAGTTCCAGCTGGCCTGCCGTCCTCGATCATCGAGCGCCGTCCCGATATTCGCGAAGCGGAACAGATATTGGTTGCCGCGAACGCCAACGTCGGAGTCGCCAAAGCTCAGTTCTTCCCGCAAATCTCCCTGACCGGATCAGGCGGCGGTTCATTTGGGCGAAGCTCCGCCTTCTCAAGCCTCATGACCACGCAGCTTGGCATCTGGTCTTACGGCGCGCAGGTCAGTCAGCCGATATTCACTGGAGGTGCGCTCAAAGGGAATTTGCATCTGGCTGAGTCGGAACACCAGGAGGCTCTGATCGCATACCGGGAAGCGATCCAGCACGCTTTTGGAGACGTCTCGGACGCGCTCATCGGTTACGAAAAACTTCATCAGGTGCGAATGCGCCAGCAGGATAGTGTCACTGATCTGCAGGAAACCGTTCGCATTTCTACGCTTCGCTATAAGGGCGGCACGACGACATACCTCGAAGTACTCGACGGGCAAAGGTCGCTTTACGGCGCCGAACTGACGCTCGCAGCTGCGCGGGGCGACGAATACCGAAGCCTCGTCCAACTGTACAAGGCGCTCGGCGGAGGTTGGCAGCAGTAAACCATTGCGAGCCATACAGCGCGCACAGTTTAGGTGACGCGAGCAGCGCCATCTAAGCCTTTGAGCCGCACAGCGTTTTGGTTAGACTGTCATTCGATATGGCGGAGCAGCACATTGCCGAACGGAAGACGGGCGAAGAGTTACTGCGAGAACGCGCTCGACTACTCGACCTGACAACGGATGCGGTCTTGGTCAGGGATGCGGGAGATCGAATCACATTCTGGAACCAGGGCGCCTCTGCGATGTACGGTTTCACGCGAGAAGAGGCTGAAGGCCGAGTGAGCCATGATTTACTTCACACCGAATTTCCTGAGCCGCTCCAAAAGATTAAAGAACAATTTGCCGGTGACGGGTACTGGGCTGGTGAGCTTCGACACACCTGCGCGAACGGTTCAAGAATAACTGTGTCTACCCGCTGGGTAGCGGAACGAGATGCCCGCGGAAACATCGCTTCAATTCTTGAATCGAACCGCGACGTTAGCGAGAGCAAGCGCGTCCAGGAGGCACTAGGCCGTCTCGCTGCCATCGTTGAATCTTCTGAGGATGCCATTGTCGCTAAAAATCTCGACGGCATTATCGTGCATTGGAACAAAGCTGCAGAGCGAATTTTTGGATATGCCGCCGAAGAAGCGATCGGCCAGCATATTACTTTGATCGTCCCTCCGGACCGCCTTGACGAAGAGGCTGATATTCTCGCGTCCCTCCGACGAGGGGAGCGTGTTGATCATTTCGAAACCGTCCGCAAACGGAAAGACGGAACGTTATTGGACATTTCCGTGACCATTTCTCCAGTTAGGGATGCGCAGGGCAGTGTCATTGGCGCCTCGAAAGTCGCACGGGACATTACCGAGCGTAAACGACTGGCTCTCCTTTTGCAGGAAGCCGAACTCTCGGGTCGGTTGCTGCAACTTCAAGATGAAGAAAGAAGACGGATTGCGCGGGAACTGCATGACGGTGCTGGACAGTTGCTTGCCGCTTTAAGCATGAACATTGCAGCGATCTCTGCCGAAGAGTCGAGGCTTAGTCCAGGCGTGGCACGATACGTTGAAGAGAGCCGCTCTGTGATCGACCAAGCTGTCTCCGAAATTCGAACGATCTCCTATCTGTTACATCCGCCCCTCCTCGACGAGGTGGGCTTGATATCAGCATTGTATGAATACGTTAATGGGTTTGGGGAACGCAGCAACATACGCGTAAGCCTCGATTTGCCTGGCAATTTAGAACGCTTGCCTCGCGATGTCGAGTTGTCCATCTTTCGGATCGTGCAGGAATGTCTCACGAACGTTCACCGACATTCCGGCAGTGCAACTGCGAGTGTGCAGCTCTCGCATAAACCGGGCGAAATTCAGTTGCAAATTTCCGATGAAGGTCGTGGAATCAATCGCGAGATTCAAGACAAGTTTCGGGAGGGTAAGAGTTCAGGAGTCGGCTTGCGCGGAATGAGGGAGAGAATAAGACAACTCGGAGGCAGAATGCAGATCCAGTCATCGGGGAATGGCACATCGATAGTTGTCGTTTTGCCGCTTGACGAGAAGGGCGTCGCACAATACGAATCGAAGATCTCCTCTGCCTAGGGGATGAATCACGCGCTGCGAAACCCCCGGCTCGTCGATTCCAGCTGTGCTACTCAAAGCCTACCCGGTTGCAATTTCCACTTTGGTTAGACCAATATCCCGACTGCTCACGGCAATCAGCCCAAAGAGAAGTGGGGTTCGGCAGTGTTCGAAATTCCCTTGGAGCATTCGAACCGGCTCGGACGCGTCCGGCCCGGCGAATTGTACCCGCGGAGACAGAATCAGCCATGCACGTATTTGTTGAACCAGTCGATCGTACGTTGCCAGGCTAGATCGGCTGCGGCTTTGTTATACCGTTCCGGGGTCGCGTCGCAATTGAAGCCGTGTCCTGCACCCGGATAAATATAGCCTTCGTGCGGAACGTTCGTCGCGCTCAGCGCCTTGTCGTACGCCGGCCACGTGGCGGCCAGCCGGGTGTCGAGTTCTCCGTGATGCACCAGGATCGCCGCCTTAATTTTCGGGATCTCCTCTGGCGCGGGAGGACCGCCATAGAACGGCGCCGCTGCCGCGAGGTCCACTCCCAGCCGCACTGCCAGCATATTGGCGGTCGAGCCCCCATAGCAGAAGCCAGTAGCGCCGATCTTTCCCGTGCAGTCAGGGCGGGATTTCAACCACAAGGCCGCAGCCACCATATCTGCGGACATCTTTTCCTTGTCGACCTTGTTGAACATCTGGCCGCCCTTATAGTCGTCGCCAGGATAGCCGCCGAGAGAGGTGAGGCCGTCGGGAGCAAATGCCATAAAGTTGGCGAGGGCAAATCGCCGCGCGATGTCCTCGATATGCGGGTTCAACCCTCGATTCTCATGGATCACGATTACACCGGGCAACTTCGTTACCGTCTCGGAGCGGGTGTCGGCACTGATCGGCCGCACAAGATATCCCTTGATGCTACCGTTGCCCTTGGGAGACGGAACAGTCTCGTAAGTCGCCTTGATTCGGTCATCACTGCGGGAAACCTGCTGGCCCAGCGCATAATTCGGCATCAATGCATTGATAACTGTGGCGGCGGCCAGACCGCCGGCTAGTCGCCGTATGCCCTCCATAAAAGCGCGGCGACTAATCTCACCGTGAATGAAATCGTTGTAGAGCTCGATCGCCTCATGCGGAAGTTTGGGTTTTGTCGGTTCCATTCGTGACTCCCGCCGCGATGATACCATCTGTTTCTTGTCATTTGGGAAGGGCATCCTTTCTACCGGTCTTAACGCCGACCCTCGCGTGGACTGGGTTCGTTCCCAGTCCACGCAAAGAAAAAGATCAGGCCGGGGCAGTTCGAATGGGTACCTAGGCAGCCTCCGTCTGCGACTTGCCGGCCTTCCCGCCCAGGAAGCTCAGCAATTCGGCGTTGACTTCTTCCGCGTGTGTCCACGGGATGCAGTGCGGACCGTCTTTCACGACCAGCAGGCGCGCCCCTTTGATGAGCTTGGCGGTGCGCAGTCCCGCAGCGGTAATTGGAAGAATGCGATCGGCATCTCCGTGCATCACCAGGGTGGGCACATCGATGCGGGCCAAATCCCCGCGGAAGTCCTCGTGCCAGGTTGGGACACACGCCAGGCTGGCGGTGGCGGAGGCGGTGGCTGCCACGTTCCAGCTAGCTTGGACGGCTTGTTCGCTGACACGCTTACCCAGGAGCACGTCAGTGTTGTAGAAATTCTGGAAGAAGCCAGTGAAGAACGCGTAGCGGTCGGCGGCCACGGCCTTCTCAATGCCGGCAAATACACTGGCGTCCACGCCCTCCGGGTTGTCGCCGGTCTTGAGCAGGTACGGTGGCACACCGGAGATAATCACGGTTTTGCTTACGCCTTTGGAGCCGTATTTTCCGATGTAGCGCGCCACCTCGCCGCCGCCCATCGAAAAGCCGACTAAGGTGAAATCATGCAGCTTAAGCTCGCTGACCAACTTGTGAAGATCTTCAGCGAACGTATCGTAGTTGTAGCCTGAGGTCGGCTGGCTGGACTTGCCAAAGCCTCTGCGGTCATAGGTAATGACTCTGTGACCAGCATTCAGGAGGACGGGGACTTGCTTCTCCCACGAGGCACCGCTCAAAGGGTATCCGTGGATGAGAACGACCGGTTGGCCCGAGCCATGGTCTTCGTAGTAAAGGTCGATGTTGCCTGAATTTTCTTTTCCGACTGTAACGTATGGCATTGTTTTTCTCCTTTTCTCTTGCGATGGATAAGTTTTTGATTCGTAGAGTCGTGACCGCGATGGAAAATCCGTCGCTCCAGGTTTCGTTCAGGTTCGCTGTCCGCCAACCACGGCTAGGTTGGGCGTCACACGGGCGGCACTGCAAGTCGTTGGAAGGTACGGCATATTGCTCCTTCACCTACTATCCGACGTGACTGTGCTTTGGGTTCGTTCGAGATCGCTGAGCTTCTTTTGCTGCTCAGGACTTAGAATTTTGTAAATGTCGGATTGCATGCGGGCGTTCGCCACGATCAGCCTTGCCAGCAGACTTGCTTCTGTATCGGCCAGAACTTTGACCTGCTTCTCATTTACGTGTTCACTGCCGATTGCAAGCAGCTTCTCTCGTGCAGTTCGAAGCGCCGTCATCAAAGGCTCGAGACTATGTTGTTCCCGGGTCATTACCTGCTGGATAGCTTCAACTTGGGAGGACGTCAAACTGAGATACGTAGCCAAAGAGGGATTGAGTTGAAGGGATGAGAATGGCAACGCCACCATTACGACTTCGCTTTCTTGCGTTGAATCTGGTTTTGCTTCAACATCAGGAATTCTCGCCGAGTCCTGTTCATCGATTCCACGCCACAGACTGAGCAGCTCAAGCTGCATGTGGGTGAGCTGATATTGCTCCGCACTCATTTCTTTTGCCTGCTCGCTGCTCAGTTCGCCACGTTTGGCAGCTTCGGCGATCGTCGCGAGTGCGGCAGAGAACTTCTGCGTGAGCGCAATCATTAACGAGTCATAATCCTGCAGCACTTGATTCGGATCGTCCGCCGCCACGGCGGGACTTGTTGGCGCATTCCTGACCGCTGGGTCGTCAACCGGCGTGACGCGCAGTAGACCCCTTCCTGTGTGAACATTCTCGTCGCCCCCGTCGGCAGCCGCTAACGCACCAGGCGCCATCGCTGCAGCCAACAGGAGGACGGGAACAAACAACTTCGTCTTCATTTTCAAACTACCTTTCCCCGAACCATCAAACGCCGCTCCCAACGAAGCGCTACGCGACGATCCGGTGCTCAGACATTCATCAACATTGCAACTATCCTCTGGAAGCGGACTTATTGTTGTCGTGCTTCTGCGAGTCCATATGAGAGCGAAGCGCTCGTCCCACGACATTCCACAGTAGGGTCACGATCGCGACCGCCGTCACGGTCCACAGGTCGAACGCTGCACGCTCAATCGCAAACTCGATGAGGGCGGCGAAAAAGATTGAAAAGAACGCTATCCGTTTCATGATGCACGTCCAGATTCAGAAGATCCGTCATACGCAACCAGAATTTTCTTAAACATCTTTATCCTTCCCTTATTGTTGCCATCCACCGCCAAGGGCCTGGTAAAGCTGCACAAGCGCCAAACGCTCGTTGAGCTGGGCTTGCACCAGGTTGAGTTCCGCTGAGAAGTAATTTGTTTCGCTGGTCAGCACCTGGAGGTAACTCGCGCCGCCATTCTTATAAAGCACCTCGGAAAATTGGTCTGTCTGCTGCGCCGCTTGCGTGAGCAATTCCTGTTGCTCGCGGAACTCACGGTCCTTTTGAGAAGCAACCACTGAATTGGAAACTTGTTCAAGGGCGTTCTGGACGGTTTGCTGGTAAGAGAACACTGTTTCTTGCCAGCTGGCACGGGCCAGCCTGAGTTGAGAGCGGAGCGCTCCGCCCTGGAACACGGGCTGACTCACGCTGAAAGCCCCGTACCACATCTCCGAGGGCGCTGTGATGAACTGGTGCAAGGCGTTGCTCTCCAGCCCTCCTAGTCCGGTGAGCGACAGGTTTGGAAAGAACGCAGCCTTAGCGGCGCCGATTTGTGCGTTGGCCGCGACCACGTTCTCTTCCGCTTGGCGGACGTCCGGCCGGCGCTCGAGTAATTCCGAGGGAAGGCCGGCCGGAACGTTCTGGGGGACGGGCTGTTCGGTAAGCGCGCGTCCGCGGGGAATGGATTGGGGATTTTCACCGAGCAGAACGCTAAGCACGTTTTCCTGCTGTTGAATCTGCCGTTCGAGATCGGGAATCGTTTCGGAGGCGGTATAGACGAGTTGTTCGGCTTGACTCACGTCTAGCCCCGAGGCTCCGCCATGGCTCTCAAGGAACTGAGTTAGCTTCAGGGATTGTTGCCGCGACGCCAGCGTGCGCTTCGAGATGTCGAGTTCGTTGTCGAGCGCGCGAAGCTGGAAATAAGCGGTGGCGACATTAGCGACCAGCGATGAAATTACCGCGCGCTGCCCCCACTCAGTTGCGAGTAACTGGGCGCGAGCCGCCTCTGTTTGCCTGCGGTACTTTCCCCAGAAGTCCAGATTCCAGATGACCGAGAGATTCAGTTCGCCCCCGTTGACTTGGTAAGCAGGAAACAGATTTGAAACCTTGGCGTTTTGCTGGCTGAAAACGTCCGCACCTACGCTCGCCGAGGGAAGCTGATTGGCGCGAGTAATGCCAACTTGCGCCTGGGCTTCAAGAACGCGAGCAGCGGCGATGCGCACATCATAATTTTGTGCGATGGCGGTATGGATCAGCTGCGTGAGTACGGGATCCTGGTAAACCTGCCACCATTGCTCGTTACCCAGCGACGAGGCTTGGGAGGCCCGTTCTGGAGCCGGCGCACGGTATTCCTGCGGGACGTCCACAGTCGGCCGCTTGTATTTCGGCCCCATCATGCAGCCGGCTTCCAGAACCAGCACGGCTAGAATTCCTAAGAGTGTAGTGTTCTTCATCATTCAGTCCCCCTGACTGGGCGCCGCGGCGGGCGTGAGTGGCAGTGCTTTCCGTCTCTCAGCACCTGAGAATTTCTCAACTACGTAGAAGATCGCGGGAACAAAGAATCTGCCAATGAAGGTCTCCGCCACCATGCCGCCAATCACCGCCGTGCCCATAATCTGGCGTGCTACCGAACCTGCTCCGGACGCTGTCCAGAGCGGTACGCAGCCGAGAATAAAGGCGAGCGCGGTCATCATGAGGGGCCGGAAGCGAAGCCGCGCCGCGGAGAGTGCGGCATCCACCAGGGACATGCCGCGTTTTTCATAGTCTTCCTTTGCAAACGCGACGATCAGAATCGAGTTTTTTGCAGCCAGGCCGATGAGCATCACCAGTCCGATCTGGGCGTAGACATCGTTCTCGATTTGAACCATGTACTGTGGAAGGTAAAGACCGACTACGACACGACGCAGCCAGAGCGCAGCGAGAGCGCCGAATACCGCGACTGGCGTGCTGAGCAGCACGCTAAAAGGTACTGTCCAGCTTTCATAAAGAGCTGCCAGAATTAGGAAAACGAACAGCAGCGAGAATCCGAAGATGACGGATGGAGGCACTCCCTGCCGCGCCCTTTGTTCCTGGTAAGACATGCCGATGTAGTCGAAGCCCATTTCTCGGGGCATGGTTTGCTTGAAGACATCTTCCAGGGCTGCCGATGCCTGATCGGAGCTGTAACCGGGCGCGGCAGCAGCGTTAATCTGTGCGGACCGGTACTCGTTGTAGCGCATGGTGAACTCAGGACCGGAACGGGTCTCGAATTTTGCCAGCGCCGAAAGCGGTACGGTCTGGCCCTCCCCGTTCCGAACGTAGAATTGGCCGAGATCATCGGTTGTCGACCGGTAAGGCGCCTCGGCCTCGACATACACCTGCCACGTACGACCAAAGTCGTTGTAGTAGTTGACAAACAACCCACCCATGTACGCTTGAATGGTGTTGTAGACATCCGTTAAATTCACGCCTTGCTTCAACACCTTGTCCCGGTCCACATTGATGAACTCCTGTGGAACACTCGGCAGAAATGTGGTGCTGACGTTGGCGAGTTCAGGTCGCTTGCGGGCGGCTGCCATGAACCTGGACAGATTATCCGCAAGAAACTTGACATCTTTGCCGGCGCGGTCCTCTAAGACAAACGTCACACCACCAGCAGTACCCACGCCGGGGATGGCAGGTGGCGAAAAACTGAAGGCCGTCCCTTCCGGCATCTGCTTAAGTTCCTGGTTCAAACGTGTCTTGATGGCTTGAAATTGTTCGCTCCGGCTTTGGCGTTCACCCCAGGGTTTCAGAGATACCCAGAAGAACGCGTTATATGAAGTTCGGACATAGCTGAGCAAACTGAAACCGATGACGCTGGTCGTGTACTGAACTCCCGGAGTGTTTGCCAGAACTTGTTCGACCTGTTTTGCGGCTGCACTTGTCCGCTCCAGCGACGCCGACTTGGGCAGTTGCATGTTGATGTAGAGGTAGCCCTGATCTTCGTCGGGCAAGAAGCTGGTGGGCAGATGTTTGCTAAGGAACCATGCCGCCCCGCCGGCCACTACAAGCAGCACCATCACTACGCTGGCCTTGCGAATCAGGTCGCCCGACCAGCGGACAAAGCTGTCAGTAGAGCGCTCCCAATATGTGTTGAACACGCCGAAGAATTTTCCCAGCGGTCCGCGCGTCTGCTTCTTGGGTTTGAGCAACAATGCCGAAAGTGCGGGGCTCAAGGTAAGAGCGTTAAACGCGGAGAGCATCACGGAGATGGCGATCGTGATGGCAAATTGCTGATACAAGCGGCCAGTGATGCCTGGAATGAACGCTGTCGGCACGAACACGGAAGCCAACACCAGGGCAATACCCACCACTGGCCCGGAAAGTTCTTGCATCGCCTTGATGGAGGCATCTTTCGGACTCAGTCCTTCCTCGATGTGGTGCTGCACTCCCTCGACAACCACGATGGCATCATCGACCACGAGTCCAATCGCGAGTACCAATCCGAACATCGAAAGCGTATTGATCGAAAAGCCGAACAACGGGAAGATGACGAACGTTCCCACCAAGGAGACGGGCACGGCCAGCATGGGGATCAGGGTGGCGCGCCAATCTTGTAAAAAGAGATAAACCACAAAAATGACCAGCACAATCGCAATCACGAGGGTCTCGAGGATCTCTTTCATGCCTTCTGTGACCGGCAGTGTCTGGTCGAGCGAAACCGTGTAGTCGATGTCCTGCGGGAAGCGTTGCTTCATCTGAGCCATGAGCTTCCGGACACCTTCGACGGTTTGAACAGCATTACTTCCGGGCAACTGGTAGACGGCAATGGCGGCGCTGGGCTTACCATTGAGTCGACTCATCAGGCTGTAATCCTGCGTTCCAAGCTCGACCCGAGCGACATCTCTGACGCGGACGGTCCCACCATTCGGTGCTTCGCGCACGATCACGTTGCCAAACTGTTCCGGCGAAGTCAGGCGGCCTTGAGCCAGCACGGCATAGGTGAATTGCTGGTTGCTCTGAGCTGGCTCGCCACCGACCTCGCCAGCCGGATTCACCGTGTTCTGGGCCTGAAGCGCGTTAGCAATGTCCGTGACGGTGATGCCAAGCTTGGCCATTTGATCGGGCTTCACCCATAGCCGCATTGCATACTGCCCCGAGCCGAACACCTGGGTCTGCCCAACGCCGTAGGAGCGCGCGATCGGATCATTGAGGTTGATGTAAGCGTAGTTAGCCAGATAGTTCGAATCATGGGTGCCGCGCGGCGAATACAGCGCAATCAGCATGAGCGGTGCAGTGGTCGATTTCTTCAGAGTGATTCCGTAATTGTTCACTTCGGGTGGCAACTGACCGTTGGCCAACTGCTGGCGCGACTGCGTGAGCAGTAGGTCCGTGTTGGGATCAGTTTTGAGATCGAAGTCGACGAGCAATGTTGTTTGCTGGTTCGCGGTGGCGTTCAGCGAATACATGTAGGCCATGTTGTCGACGCCACTGACTTGCTGCTCGATGGGTGTAGCAACAGCTTGCTCGAGAGTCTGCGCGTCCGCACCGGGATAATTGGCTTGCAGCCTGATCTCAGGCGGAGCGATCTGCGGGAACTGCGCTACCGGCAAGGTGACGATTGTGATCACTCCGACTATGACCGTGAGGATCGCAATCACGATCGCGACAATGGGGCGGCGAATGAAAAAATTCGACATGGCTTAGCGCTCCTCTGTTTCTTCGAACGGCGTGGGATTCACGACTTCGCCTTCTTTTGCCTTGTCTGCGCCAACCGCCACGACGCGTTCTCCAGGCTTCAGGCCCGTCGTGATCACCCAGAGCGTGCCTACTTTCGGCCCGACCTCTACGGTACGGAGCTGCGCCCGATTATCGGGGCCGACCACACTGACCTGATACGTTCCTTGCTGTTGATTCACTGCCGCCTGCGGAATGAGGAGCGCTCCCGTGATGTTTCCGGTGGGCGTCTTAATACGCGCATATTGGCCCGGTCGCAACAGATCCCTCGAGTTTGGAAACTCACCCACGATCTGGATGGTTCCGGTCTGTGTGTTCACCTGGCGGTCCGCGAAGATGATTCTGCCCGGATGCGGGTAGGCGCTCCCGTCTGCCAAAGTTAGCTGCAACGGGATTCGTGAGGCGTGCGTCAGAAAGTCCACGCTCCCCGGACTGCCGCCGTCCGCCATGCGCAGGTATTCCTGTTCGCTGATGGGGAAATAAACTTTGATCGGACTTACCTGCGAAACCGCGGTGAGGACCGTTGACGGCCCCACCAGATTGCCCACCTGAACCGTGTTGATGCCGGCGATTCCGTCGATTAACGACACGACTCTCGTGTAGCCCAGATTCAGCTCTGCCTGTTCGACCGTCGCCTGGCCGGCCTCAACTGCCGCCTTCGCCCCGCGGAGCGACTGTGTGTCGGTATCCAACTGACTTTGGGGAATGGCGTGAGCTTCGGCTTCGGGAATATCGCGCTTCACGTTTAGCTCGGCATTCGCCATCTGCGCCTCAGCCTGCGCCAGCTGTCCTTTGGCTTGATCAAGCACGGCTTGGAAGGGACGGGGATCGATCTCAAAGAGCAGCTGACCCTTTTTGACGAATGCGCCTTCTTGATAATCCTGGCGAATCAAGTAGCCGCTCACCTGAGGCTGAATCTGCGCGTTGACGTACCCTTCAAGAGTTCCTACCCATTCGCCTTGAACCGGCACATCTTTCTGAATGACCGCCGCGACTTCGACCACCGGCGGTGGAGGCGGGCCTGCAGCCCTCACCTTACCGTTGCCGCAGCCAAGTGCATTCAGCAGGAGCACGGCACTAACTAACGCTGTAGATATTTGCTTCATCATTTCTATCCCCTCAATCGAGTTAATGAATTTCCGCTTCAATCGCGTGACTGACGCGCCTGAATCGGGACGCTGCTCGGTTGGGGGAAATGTGCCCCGAGTGTCGTCTTGTCGATTCAGGCGCGTCAGTCACGCGATTGCACGCTTCTGCAAACGCAAATCGCATACCAAATCCGATGTGAAGCTAAGTATTGGCAAATCAAGGAATTCTCCAGCCAGGCCAGAACAAGAACTGTCGAAGGGGTCGAAAGTGTCGAGAAAGCCGATGCGCGACAGCCTAAAGGCGCCAATAGAACCACACGAAGGCGAGGGACGCTAAGAGTGCGATATACAAAAAGATGCAGATGACGACACCGTTATCTTTTTCCCGATCATCCTCACCCATCTCCTTCGCGCTTTTTGGGCGCGGTTCAAGATAGCGAATTGCGTCATATATCGCCGTGTCGGTCAGCTCTTCGATATTGACGTTGCGGTCGGGCTCATGATTTGTCAGCATAGAGCGCACTCATCAGTACGTATGGTCTTCGGCAAACTGTTCGTTCTACAGCGACGAACTGGTCAAGACTGATTTCACAAAGTACTCATTTCACTTTTGTTCCTGCACGAAAACTTTGATTTTTCGGAATGTTCCATGTGAGGCGAGTCTGCCAGTTCCTTCAGAGCGCGAGTACGACCCTCCCGAATGTCTCTAGCGGAGCACCCGAGGAGAAGGGCACAGTCGTGTTCCGAGTAATGCTCCAGGACGGACATGACGAACACAAACCGATCGAAATCTGCAAGCCGCAACAGGGCGTCGATTTCGAAATGTCCGCTTGGACCCCTCGAATGCTCGTCCATGGCAGAGAACGTAGCTCTAAACAGGCGTGAATTGGACTGGCTGGGTCGCGGCTTCAATTCACGAATTGCACTCTGGACTATTGTTCGCTTCGCCCAAGAACGCGCCCATTCACGAAAGATGCGGTTTCCCGAGACACAGTCCTCAAGACCACTTACAAGGCATCGCTCGGCCTTTGCGGGATCGCTCGTGAGTAGAAACGAAAGCTGATAGAGCTCCTTCAGATCCTCATTAAAGATTGTGTGAAAATCCTCGTGACTCGCGTACACGTTTCCTTCTTTTGCGCGAACTTGAATGTGGGCCCGTTCAGTCATCTTTTTGTCTCGTGAGCGTCATCGTTAAGGAACCTGCGCGATCGGGCTCGCTGGCCGCGAAAAGCTCACAGGCCATCTGAGTTTACCGACGCACTAGTTTTAGCTTGTCGAATTTGCGAAACCCAACAATCGATTTGGCAGCCTCCGAGATTGCGGCCTGAGAGTATGCCGCATCAATTCTTTGAGTTTTTTGCGAGCTCGCGCTGACTGGGTCTTCACCGTGCCGGTTGGTACTCCCAAGATCCGCGCAGTTTCGCGGATCGATAGGCCATCAACGTCGCGCAGCTGAAATGTCCTACGCAGAGTGGGAGAGAGTTGACTATGCAACTGAGTCAACCGAGCACTTAGTTCAGACTCTCTGCATTCGTCTTCGGGATTGGGGCGGTGATCCGCTAGCCGTTCCGACATTGAAATTGGTTGCATTTCCCCGGTGGATTCGTCGAGAGACACACCGAGGTGTCTTGGCCGTCGGCGTAGCTGCATTCGAGCGCAGTTAAGCACGATGGTAGTCAGCCAAGTAGAGACCTGTGACTGCCCTCTGAACTGGTTCAGGTGGGTATAGGCGGCGAGAAGCGCATCTTGGACCGCGTCCTCCGCATCCGCTGCATTGCCTAGGAGGCGGTATGCCCTTCGGTAGAGAGGATGTAGTCCACCCGATAGAATTTGCTCCAATTGCTGAATCGCTCCCACGTTGTTTAGAGTTTCATTACGGTCGTCATTTCCGCCGTCTGCATTTGTGTTTTGCATGCTCTTTTCCTCAATCGTTCGAAAGTTATCGCGATCCGCGTATCGACCGCTTTCTCTCTTCAATCACCTGCTCGTATCGTGAGATTTTTTCTCGCGCGGCGAGTCAGTTCTTTCACTACGTGCTTCGTGAACACGCCTTGACAGCGGAATCGGATTCCCCTGTTTATCAACGCAAGGATTACGTTCTCGCCTTCCTGACTGATCGTCGTAACATGATTCATCTCGATGACGAGTTCGCGACCGCGAAGGTCTGCTCTTGCCTCTTGACACGCATTCCTGAGCTCGGCTGTCCAGGGCGCTATGAGCTTTCCTTCCACAATCACCCGGCGCTGCTTGGCGTTATCAACGAGCGAGACTTTCAACATTGCTTCTCCCACTCGCGATAAGGCAAGGCGCACACCAAACCTGCGGACCTGTAAGTCGCTGAATTTTCAGGAGAGGAACGCCGGAACTCGGAATATCGAGGTTGAAGGTGTTGAAAACGTCGAAAATGTCGAAGCTACGAGGCGGGCTGGAGATCAAGCATACTGCTTTGCATAGATACCGAATTTCTTCATTCGAGAGAGGAAAGTCGTGCGGTTCATTCCCAGGCTTGCGGCAGCACCATCGGCACCGCCGACGCGCCCCTTGTATGCAGTTAGCGCCCGTATGATTTCATCACGTTGCCTTCTTTCATATTCGTCAGCAACGCTGGTTGGGTCGCTTTGCGAGGCTGTTCTTGCTCCAGCGAGTTGCTGGACGTTATGCTGCTCGTCATGCGGGAACACTACCGTATTTGTTTTCCGGAGTTCTCCAATCGGCGCCTCAAGCGATTTGCCGCGTGTGACGATCACCGCGCGCTCGATGAAATTCTCTAGCTCGCGAATGTTGCCTGGCCAGTCCCAAGCGGTTAGTCCCTTCATGACCGCCGGAGAAATAGTTTCAATCCTTTTCTGCATTTGCTTGCCAAACTTCTGGACAAAATAACTCACCAGTTGCGGGATGTCCTCTTTACGTTCCCGCAGAGGGGGGATGCGGATGGGAAAGACATGCAAGCGGTAGTACAGATCACTTCGGAATTCGCGGTCCGCAATCATCTTCTCAAGATCTCGATTGGTCGCCGCGACGAGTCGAATATTGACTCTTCGCGTGTGAGTGCTCCCCAGTCGTTCAAATTCGCGCTCTTGCAATGCGCGCAACAACTTTGGCTGAATCTCAATCGGAATGTCTCCCACTTCGTCCAGGAACAAAGTGCCTTGATCGGCCAGTTCCATTCGTCCGACTTTTTGCGCAATCGCGCCGGTGAAAGCTCCCTTTTCATGGCCGAATAGTTCGCTCTCCAGCAGGCCGGTAGGAATGGCGGCACAATTCAGCTTCACAAACGTGCGCTCCTTGCGTCGGCTGCGGTTGTGAATGGCACGAGCGATCAACTCCTTGCCTGTACCTGTCTCCCCCAGCAGCAGGACTGTGGAATCGCTAGAAGCAACTATTTCAACTTGTTCCAGAACATGTTTTAACGCGGGGCTGTTTCCAACGACATTCTCGAAATTCATCTCGCTGCGGATCTCTTCTTCGAGATAGAGCTTCTCCTGGGCGAGCTTGTCTTTCAGTTGCGAAATCTCGCGGTATGCCAGCGCATTTTCAATGGCGATGGCGATCTGGCCTGACGCGCGGCTGAGGAAATCGACGTCTCCCGGCGAAAACGGAGTCTCCGTCGTGCGTAAAATTGACAGAATCCCGAGTGCCCGGCCGCGATTTACAAGTGGAATATTGCAAAAGGTTTTTATGCCCTCCGCAGCCACTAACTCAGATGCATCAGACGAGAGGTCGTTAGGTTCCCAGGTGTTAATGACCACCGGTTTCAGGGATTCTAGCGCTTTCACAACGGCCGCACTTGGCGTAATGAGTAACTCTTCCTTGACGACCCCTTTTCCATGCGGAAAATCCATGGCCAATACCCTGAATTTCTCCGACGCGGCATCGGGGAGTACAACTGTTACCGCGTCAGCGCGCATGACCTCGCGTATGTTCGCTGCAATCGCGCGCAACACGTCCCGAGGCCGAAGATTTGATGTGATTCGATTCGTCAGGTCGAGAAGCAACTGCAGCTGATCATTCTGATGTTGCGCGCGCCGGAGATTCAAACCATCGTCAAGCGCGAACGCCACAACACGCCCGATCAGCTCCAGAAAGCTTATTTCTTCCTCGCTGAATGGATTCACTGTGTCGCGGTTGATTCCGAAAACACCCAATCGACGATGCGGCGTCGTCAAGGGTACGCGGACCCCGGATCCTAGCCCTATTCTCTTCGCCCATTCTCTGAATCGCGGGTAGCGCTGTTCTGTGTCCCAATCGGCAGTATGCTGCGGATCCCGGCTGCGGACAGCTTCCCACCATGGCAACTCTTCCATCGGCAAGTCCGGGATTGGTAGTGGGCCCTTACCCCAAACCAAGTATTCGATTTCCTCGGAGTTCTCCTTCACCACAACGAAGTAAAGGTGATCGAAGTGCAGGAACTTGCCAATATTATCCGCCAGAGTTTTAGCCAGTTCTTCAGGTTCGCAGCACGCAGCGATTGCTTCACTGATGCGCAGCACGGCCTCATAGCGGTGGCCGTCGCTTTGAGGCGCAATGATGAGGTCTGTACCCATAGCCATGCAATCCACACTTGCCACTGAATTCCGGCTTCAATTCGCCCCAAATGTCAATATAGCTGATGACTCATTTCCTCTACGGGTCGCAAAATCGCGGGCACAGCTTAACTCGCAAGAAGTCAAGTAGTGATGACGCAAGCCGAGAAATGTTTCTCGTATTGCGCGGCTGCCTCTCCGGCATAGCTTCTAACACAATCGACAGTTTCGACCCTTTCAGCATTTTCGGGCTGACCGACTTTCTGCTAACCCCTGCATTTTTCCAGTGCCTCCGCGGCAATTCGTACGCGCAAAACCAGAGTAACGTTTTTGCTGAATCCATCACCATACCTACGGTGTTCTTGCCGTGACCCTTGGTTGGGAGTAGAATTTCCGGAATTTCTTGCGTCGGACATGATGAGCAGCGATTCCCCAGTGCTCTTCTGCGGTCGCGAGAGCGTGGGCTCTACTTCGGCACATCGTTCTCAAGGGGGCGATCATGGATTCGGCTCACGCCGCCCATGGCTTTCAGGCTCTCAGCAAGCTGGTGGGCCGGGCTCCAGCCCTGCTGCGCATGATCGAAGAGTTGCCCGCTGTCGCAGCCAGCGGAGCTCCGGTGCTGGTCATTGGCGAAACAGGCACCGGCAAAGAACTGGTCGCACGGGCGCTTCACTACCTGAGTCCTCGTGCGGCATCTCCCTTCGTAGCGGTAAACTGCGGCGCACTTCCGGAAGCTTTGATTGAAGATGAACTCTTCGGACACGAGCGCGGCGCCTTCACCAGCGCCGAAACACGGCGCGTCGGTCTGATTCAGCAGGCCGACGATGGGACTCTGTTCCTTGATGAGGTGGGCACGCTTGCAGCCAAAGCACAGGTAGATCTTCTGCGAGTGCTGCAGGACAAGAAATATCGCGCCGTCGGCAGAAGCAGCGAGAGCAGGACGAATGCCCGGATTATCGCCGCCACCAATGTCCCACTCGAGCAATTGATACGCTGTGGAAGTTTTCGAGCCGACCTGTACTATCGTCTGTCTGTTTTTATGGTCAACCTTCCCCCTTTACGATCTCGAAAAGAGGATATTCCGGCCCTGGCGGAGCATTTCCTGCAAAAACACGCCGTGGAAGGCAAGGCGCACCTGACGTTATCTCCTCGCGCGACTACGGCCCTGATGGCGTGGGACTGGCCGGGCAACGTGCGCGAACTGGAGAACGCGATTATTCGCGGCATACACCTGAGTCATGGCGATTGTATCGAGGAGCGGGAGCTGCGCCTATTGTCTTCTACTCTGACACCCTCTGTCGCTGAACCCGCGAGCGCCGGAGGTAAACTTTCTTTTCGGGCCATGAAGCAGGCAACCATCGAAATTTTCGAAAGAAACTACTTGTCAGGGCTAATGTCGGAACATCACGGCAACATCAGCCAGGCCGCGCGCGCTTCCGGCAAAGAGCGCCGCGACTTGGGCAAGCTTCTCAAGAAATATCAGCTTGATCCGAAATCATTTCGTCCTCACATTACAAGCCTTCCCACCGCCACCGACTGACGCGTTAATTGACCGGGTGAGAACTCCCCCAGTTGTGCCGCGCCGGGTCACCCACTGCGAAGCTTCTTATCGCGATTCGGTTTTTTCCTCTTCGGAAGGGTCACAACCAGTCAGTAACTGCGTGCCCTTCCACCCGCCGCGCGATATAGCGGCTACACGAATCGTGTGCAAGTGCATCATCCCAAGGCTTCAGCGGTGCATGCTCGATTGGCCGGGGGATTGCACAAAGCGAAGCGCGGGGTGTGACTTGGCCGATCCTCCTCCCGAATCGCAGAGCCCGGGTTTTGTGGAGGCCAAGATTACAGAACTCCTGATGGAGTACTTCGCCCGGCATCCGCGGGCCATGGATACGGCCGCAGGTGTGGTGGAGTGGTGGATTCCGGCAGAAAAGATCCGCACAGATGCTGAAACCGTGCGCCGCATTCTGGACCGGCTCACCGAACAAGGGGTGCTGGAGCGCATCGGGTCTGGGGAATACGCGCATTATCGCCTCAAGAGCGGGTGAGCTTGCAGGAGTACGTCCGAACCAAGAGAGGGCAAGAAGAAGTCGCAACAAAGAGTCGAGGAGGCAGTGATGTCAAGTACATCCGTAGCGGTTACCGGCTTCGGTCCTTTTGAGTTCACGGATTCCCAGGGCAAGCAGGTCTCGATTCCCCTGACCGCGTTAACGCTCTCCAATAACCAGATTCAGTCGAGCAATGCCCAATGGAATACCTACCTGGGCAGCGCCCCAGCGCTGAATTTGTGGAAATACATGCTTGCTGAAGGACTTCTTTCCCCCATGCCGTCGCCTTCACCATTTCCGGCGATGGTGATTCGCGCTGCCAGCGAGGGCGCAGCTGGAAACAATATCGCGGTCAACATTACCGTGCCTACCCCACCCTCTTCTCCTGCGATCGAAGATCCGACAAATCTACCTTTCACCATCCAGGTGACTGAAACGGATACCTATACGAACCAGACTGCGGCGACTATTGCAAACACACTGGAAACTGCAAACGCACTGGTTCAAGTCGTCGGCCCCGTCCAAACCGGCGGGATTCCGGAGTCATTCAGCGGTACCTTCATGGGATCGCCGGACCAGATTTCGATCGTGGATACGGCGTCCCCTGGAGGAACACTCTTCGTTCTCGTCCCCCGGACACCCGGCCCGAATCCCTTGCACATCAACGTGACGATCGATTTTCCGAGTCCGCCGAATTCCAACCCTGAAGCCTTCACGCTGACGGCGAGCTGGACGAGCCCGACGCTGTCGGCCACGCTCGACACGCTGGCCAGCGTGATCAGCGAACTGGCTCCTGAAATCATAATCAGCAAGCCCGGTAGCGGAGCATATTCCTTGCCTCAAGCGGGTACGACAACTCTGAGCGGGGGCACGGCCACGAGCAATGCCTCCGCCAACATTTACACAAGTCTTCCTTAGGCTGCGGGCCGCAATTCCCTCGAATGGAGGAGTGAGATGCCGATTACACCTACTTATCCTGGCGTTTACATTGAGGAGATTCCCAGTAACTCGCATGCGATTACGGCAGCGCCCACGTCGATCGCGATTTTCGTCGGGTACACACATCCCTTCATGACCGACTCGGCGAACTGGAACCAGGCGACTGAGATTTTCAGTTTCAACGACTATCAGAGCGCCTTCGGCGGACTGTACACGAGCGGCGTATTCGAGTCGCACGTCGCGTATGCCGTAAGCCAGTTTTTCCTGAACGGCGGAGCTGTCGCCTACGTTGTCGCCCTTCAGCCGTTCTACCACGACGCTACCACCGGGGCCAACAACGGGCCTGCCCAAAACCCCGCCGTGAACGTTGGTGTCCTGCAGTTTACCGGGCTGCAGCCGGTAGATCTCGTCCCCATGACGGTCACGGTCAACAATCTCCAAACCGTTAATGGCACAAATTATGCCGACGTGAGCATCAGTTACGGTCCAGCGGCGGAGACCTATCGCAAAGTGAATCTGGGGCTGTCGACCGACCCCAATTTCATCATGAACAGGATCAATAAGGTTTCCAAACTGGTCACGGTGCAGGCTCCCGCCAGTTCCAGCTTTACCGCAGTCGGGCAGGCGCCCTTCCAGACACCCGCGGGTGTGGACCCGACCTGGACGACCTTCAGCATAGACGACTTCACCGGAGTCTTCCAACAGGACAGCTCGCTCGACAAACTTCCGGTCTTCAACCTTGTTCTCATTCCCGGCGTAGCCGATACCACGATCTGGAGCGAGGCGCTGGCTTTCTGCGAGCGTAAGCTCGCATTTGTGATCATGGATCCTCCGATTCAGGACACGGCCGACGGGTTTGGGCAGAACCTTCCGAAGATCTATGACGATTTCCAGGGATCCACCATTCCCAAGAGCACAAACGGCGCCTTGTACTTTCCCTACATCAACTGCGGCGATCCGCTCACCGGCAACACATTTCCTCTTCCACCCAGCGGGTCGGTCGCCGGCCTTTACGCCACCACCGACAACAATCGCGGCGTGTGGAAAGCGCCGGCAGGTCTGCAAACTGTAATCCAGAACACGATTGGCGTGGTCGACACCGGGGACATGACCGATGCACGCCAAGGCACCTTGAATCCAATCGGCGTGGACTGCCTGCGCGATTTTCCCGGTATCGGCACCGTGATCTGGGGCGCACGCACGCTGGTCGCGGAGAATACTTCCCAGCAGCAGTGGGAATACGTTCCCGTCCGGCGTATGGCGCTGTTCCTCGAACAGACTCTGCGCGCCAACCTGACCTGGGTGGTTTTCGAGCCAAATGATGAGCCGCTATGGGTGGCAATCCGAAGCTCGATTGAAAGCTTTATGCTTTCACTGTTCCAGCAGGGCGCCTTCCAGGGTGCCACACCGAGCCAGGCCTTTCAGGTTTTATGTGATTCCACCACAACCACACAGCAGGACATCGACACCGGAGTGGTCAACATTCTGGTGGCGTTCGCGCCTTTGAAACCGGCGGAATTCGTGGTCATTCAGATCGCACAGCTTGCGGGCCAGAGTCAGTCGTAGTTGAACTCAGTCACTGTTCAGATCATTCACAGGAGGTGTTTTCTCATGGGCAAACCATTCAGCGTCAACATGGCTCGTGCTAATCCTTACCCCAATTTTGCCTTCCAGATCTACTTCGGATCCAGCACAACGCCCGTGGCGGGTGTAAGCAAAGTGACGGGCCTGAAGCGTTCGTCCGATCCAATCGAATACAAGGAGGGCGGAAACGCGATCATCCGCAAAGGGCTGAGCCGAATCAAGTACGACGCCATTACATTAGAACGCGGCATCACTCACGATACAGATTTTGAAAACTGGGCAAACTCCGCGCAGGTTCTCGACAAGGGTGCGCCCACGACCTCTCTTTCGACGCTGCGCCAGGAACTGCGCATCGACTTCCTGAACGAAGAACGCCAAGTCGTGCTGCGCTACAACGTGCATCGTTGCTGGGTTTCCGAATACCAGGCTCTACCCGATCTGGACGCTGGGCAGAATGCGGTTGCCATCGAGCACATCAAGGTCGAAAACGAAGGCTGGGAACGGGATAAGAGTTTGACGGAGGTCCTGGAAACGTAATGTCGACCTATCGTTTGCCCGTAAGCGGATTGCAGGTGATCGTCCAGCAACCCACGGGACGGGAAGATCTGCTCCTGCAGGAAGCCGGCGCGCTGGATACGGGACTGGTGTTCACCTTGTTGGACCGGCTCGTCCAGCTTCCGCAAGATGCATCGCAAAACTGGAGTGAGTTTGCGATCACCGATTTGGAAACTTTGCTGCTCCTCCTGCGGCGTGAAGTGTTGGGAGACCGGATTCGTGCGGAAACGGAGTGCATCGGCGCTGAGTGTAAGGCGCAAATCGAGATTTCGTTTCATATCTGGGACTATCTGGCCAGTGTCAGACCGCGCCTTCCAAGGGGCGTAGAAAAGATCGAGGGCGAATCTCCATACCGTCTGACCGAAGACGACGTGAAGTTTCGCCTCCCCAGTGGCAAGGATCTAGCAGCTCTTGAGTCCCGGGCCGTTTCTGAGCGCGCAGTGCTTCAGGCGTGCATTCGTCCGCCAGGCATCGCGGCCCACCTGCAGCGCCGAATTGAGCGCGCGATGCATGCCCTGGCTCCGCGTCTTTCGCGAATCATGTCCGGGGAATGCCCTGAGTGCAAAGCGACGATGAAATTTTATTTTGATGTTATGCCTTTCGTATTGCGTGAAATGCGGGACCATGCGGCAACGATCTTCGAAGATGTTCATCTCCTTGCCGTGTACTACAAGTGGCCGGAGGAGAACATTTTGTCTTTGCCGCGAAGCCGGCGCTTGCGTTACGGCGACGCACTTCGTGACCAGAGGAGCGCTGCTTAACACATGTCACGCACGTCTTATCTGCGAACTTCCGCGACGAGAGCCGGCAAAGGTGTTGTCGCCCTGCATCCGCCGCGGATGCTGTTATGGGGGTTGCGCGGTCTGGTGAAGAACGTCTCCGACTCACCGGCATGGCCGCTGGAGACTGCACCCGAACAAAGCGACCAGCGCTCCACCGTTTCGTTCAATGCGAGACACGTCGAACCCATCGATCCATCAACGGAATCTCCGATCAACTTGCCAAACACTAAAACTAAAGCGGATATGGCACGCAAGCCAACCAGCACTTTTGATTTCGAGCCGCAGCAGTTTCCTGTCAATCTAACCTCACCTTCTTTGGCGTCTGCGCCGGTCGAACGGCATGAGGAGTCTTCTCATGCGGTTCAATTCTCACCCATAACGTCGACGATCTCTCCAGCTTCGAAACTGACGCCAGCAAACGCCCCGCGGCCAGAAACTCCTTCTTCGTATGCCTTGAGGCTGCGCGCAGAAAGCGAACTTGCTCGTCATCCAGGTCAGGAAGCCGCAGACCCGAAGCCTCCCAGACTCGGTCTTGGAGAGTCACAGAGATCCGCTTCCGATGAGACGCTCCCTTCTCTCATCCCCGTTGCGCCTGGACGGGCTCAGCCGCAAAACACAACAGAACGTGGCGAGGCCCTGCGCGCCGCGATGTCTGTTCTGCAGGGGGCTGGGTGGAACTCGATGCCAACCAAACAACCAGATCTCAAATCAACCAACGCGGTTCACATTGGCAGCGTTGACATCCACATCCACTCGTCGCCCGCGCCGGCGCTGCCTCGAGAAGCGCGGCAAGTGGTGCGGCCAACTGCGGCCATCGCGCCGATAACTCGCGGATTTGCCGCTTCGTTTGGGCTCAGCCAAGGATGAACGGGAGGATGGATGACGCTGGCCCCAATAGGAGTGCTCGACCTGTCACTCGTGACGGGAAAGTTGACCGAAACCCTCGGTAACTACTGGGACACAGCACCCTTATGGGCGACCTTGGCCGGCGGCTCGAACTTCACCCACAACATAAGCGGAATGACTCCCGATGAGGCCCGTCAGTCGACCACGGGAAGCGGATGCCAGGTGACCGTCACGCTCATCCACATCGAGCCCAACAAGTTCAACCGCAATTCTGTCGCTAACCCTCCTTCGCCGCGCGCACAGCTGATCCCGGCATTGCCGCTGGCTCTCGATCTCTATTACTTCGTTACAGCATGGTCCGACGCCAATCCTCCCACGGCTTCCATCCAGGAGCAGCAGGCGATCAGCATCGTCCTCAATTGTTTTCACCAGAATCCGATTATTCGTACCAACGTTCCATTCACCTCGCCGCCGGAGTCCGTTCCGGAAGAGTTCAGTCTCACCATGGAGATCGAGAGTGTGGATTCGATCTCCCGCTTCTGGCAGGCAACGACGATGCCATTTCGCTTATCGGTGATGTACAAAGTTGCCGTGGTGTTCCTGACTCCGCCCGCGCCGCCGGCGCTGGCCAAACAGGTGAGCCGGTTCAGTCTCGCTGTGGATCCCGCTCCGCTGTCTTCGCTTGCAGCAGCTGGCTCGCTTTTTGGAACATCGTCGACCGCGACATTTATTGATCCCAAAAGCCAGCTGGGCAGTCCGCAAAACATAAGCGTCGACTACTCACCCGCAACGGTGGTTCCGGGGCAAAGGTTTTTCCTCTACGGGATGAATCTGAACTTAGGCGCCGATTATTCGGGAGCTCCGCCGAATCCGGGAACGTCGTATCGCGTGTATCTGACATCGCCGTCTTCCTCTCCCAACGAGCAGGAGATCACGACATGGAAGGTCCCGGATTCGGGCTCTCCCGGCGCATCGATTCAAACCCCTGCTCGACTGGTGCTTGAGGTCCCGGCATCGGATGGTTCCCCGCCTCTAGGTGCCCCGGCACCCGGGATTTACGGCATTGCCGTAGGCAGCGACGCTGGTCCGGACGCGATCACGTATCGCTCAAATATCACTCCCATCAGCATCGCGGCGCTCGTCGATGCTCCCGGTTCGCCCGCACTCCCGATTCTGACGCCCGTGGCTGGAACGTATACCGTGACCGGGATGGGCTTCATCGCGGGCGACACGCAGGTGATGCTGGAAACTGTGCCACTGGCAAACGTGGCTGGGCCTCCCGCGGCCGGTCAATTCTCCGTGGTTGACCTCGGCACAATCACATTTCAGGTTCCGACCACTCTCCCCTCCGGAATGTACGGCGTCCGTATTCGTGTGAATCAGGTGGAGTCGCCGCCTGCGGCGTGGATTCAGATTTAGCCAGGAACGATTTTGTCAAGAAGGGACATGGGATGATCGCCGAGATCGACAAGGACACGGTGCTCAAAGAGACGGCGAAGCGCACGTCGATGGATGCGCTGCTGGCGCGAGTGCGTTTGCGGGCGCAGCGCAGAGTGCTGTGGATGCAGTCTCTCGCAGTCCAGATTCCATCCGACAAGTTTTCCGCTCTGGTGATCTCTCCGGCCGACGTGGAGCGAATCCTGGAAGACCCAATTGACGCCGCGGCAAAGGAAGGGATTTTTTACCAGACAAATTCGACAACCCGTGAGCTGGCCGAATCGATTCGCGCAGCCGACGCGGAGTTTTCGCTAGATCCATTGTGGCGCCAGCTGCGGTTGCAATTTGGCCTCTCGGATTTCGAGATCGACGTGCTGGCGCTTTTGGTGGCGGCAGGAGCCGATGCCTCGCTGTTTCGGCTATATGCATATCTGCAGGACGACGCTGGCGCATGCTGCGTGACGCCGTGGCTTGCCGGATGTCTGTTCCAGGAATTCCCCCTGCTTTCTCTTGGCCCGGAATGTTCCCTGGTGCGGTGGCGCCTTGCCCAACCCGCACAAGAAAACGCGTGGACCGCGAATGCTCCGTGGGTGATTGACTCGCACATGCTGCTCTGGCTGCTGGGGCTGCCCGGAAACGATCCCGTGTTGGGTTCAGCTGCGCGATTTCTGTCCAAGGAAGACAGCTCTGCCCAACCGTGTCTCTATCCGCAACAGCTCACAGAAATGTTGCAGTTCGTCCAGGCAGTCTTGCCGGGCGCGGGCGAGCCGGGTCCCGCGAGTGCCGTCGAGATCGATATTCGCGGCTGCGAAGGCGCGGGCAAACGGACATTGGCGGCGCAATTTGCCGCATCCCTTGGCGTCGGTCTTCTCGCGGTGAATGCAGACTCGCTGCTTGGCCCCGATGTTTCCCGGGCTGCAGCCGGAGAGCGTGTACTGCATGCGATCCGATTGGCGCGGCTTCTGGGAGCGGTCATTTACTGGTATGGCGGGGATCGTCTGAGCGCGCGCGTGTGGCAGGCGGCCGGCGAAGGTTCCGGAATGATGCTGTTTGGCTCCACATCTCCCGCCAGCGCGGGCCCCACGCCTGCGGCGCGTTACCTGGTGCAGTTGCCGGCTCTGCATGCCGAAGCGAAGAAGCAGCTCTGGAGGCGGCTTTCACCTCATCCGCTACCGCCCGTCCTGGTCGAGTGGACACTTTCCCCGGGTGAAATCGTGAAGGCAGCGCGCATCGCCCCGGCGGGGCAACGCGCCCTGATCGATTTCTGCCAGAGCCTGCAGCAGTTGGAACAGAGCGAATTGTTTACTCCACTGGCCTGTCCGTTCGGCTGGGACGACATTGTGCTTCCCCCCCACCTCCGTCAACACCTTGCAGAGCTGGAACAGCAGGTCAAGCTGCGCTCGGCGGTTTACGAAGAATGGGGATTCGAAAAACTCTGCCCGATGGGGCGAGGCATCACGGCCTTGTTTACCGGCCCCAGCGGCACGGGAAAAACCATGGCGGCGCAGATTCTGGCGCAGTCGCTGGGCATGAAGCTGTTTCGCGTGGATCTCTCCGGAGTAATGAACAAATACATTGGCGAAACCGAGAAGCGGCTCAAGCAGGTGTTCGACGCCTGCGAGCGGGCGAACGTGATGCTTTTTTTCGACGAAGCCGATGCACTCTTCGGCCAGCGCACCCAGGTCAAGGATGCTCACGATCGCTTCGCCAACATCGAAATCGACTATCTGCTGCAACGTATGGAGCAATTCGATGGAGTTGCCATCCTCGCGACCAACCGACGAGGCGATCTCGACAAAGCTTTCGTACGGCGCATTCGCTTCATCCTCGACTTTATGCCGCCCGCACCAGCGGAGCGTCTTGCTATATGGCAGCGTGTGCTGCTGCCTCGCTCGCCCAGCGGTGAGGAACTGATCGAGGACATCGACATGCATGTTCTTGCGTACAAGATGAGCATGACGGGCGCAGAAATTACCGCCGCGGCGCTGGGCGCAGCCTTTCTAGCGCGCGCCGACGGCTCTCGAATTTCTATGGACCACGTTGTCCACGCGGCGCGCCGCGAGATGAGCAAAAACGGCACCGTGATGCGGGTGGGGGAATGGGGGAACTGAGCGATGACTGGCGTTTCGATCGAACGGTTGAGTCTGCATCTCACCGGTTTGTCGGAGGGGGACGGTCGGCGCTTGATGCGCATGATCGCCGATGGCCTCGCCGCGGCACCGCTGGAGATCGCCGCCGAGGATCGCGATGCTCTGCAATCCAGGATTACGCCGCGTCCTGGAAGCGGCCTGCAGGAGATCGCCGACCAGGTCATAGCAGAGTTACTGAGTCAGTTGGAGCGCTCAGTGTGATGTTGAAATCGAGAGGCGTTGAAGATCAAGAGAGGATTTCGTAGATATGCCGGGCAAGTATTTAAGAGGCGCGTTCGTACAGATGACGCCGGGGTTCACGTTGCCGATACCGAACGTGATTCTCTTTCAGTACAACCCCGAAAGTCTGACCCACACCTGGCAACCCGCTGCGCCCGATATGACGCCGTATCCCACGGCCAGCGCCAAAGCTCATGTGAATCCGCTGGCCGTCGAAGGACTGCCGGGTGAAAGTTTCTCTTTCAATCTCGCCATGGATGCCAACGACATGATCGCCGATGGCGGATCGAGTGTGGTCGCGGCCGCGGCGGCAGGCCTGGCAACCGCAACGGGAATTTACTCGCGCCTTTGCGCCCTCGAAATGCTGCTGTATCCGACCGGTTCCTTCCCGTCCTCGGGCCTGGTGGGCACCATTACGGCTGCGGCAACGAATGCTGCCACCGGCACGACATCCGGTGCCGCAAAGAAAGTTCCACAGTTCATCTTGCCGACAGTTTTGTTCATATGGGGGCCGGCGCGCATTCTGCCCGTGCGGGTCACGGGCTTGACCATCACCGAAACGCTTTACGATGCGCTTCTGCTCAACCCGACACATGCCGAAGCACAAGTCTCGCTTCAGGTGCTTACACCTGACGAGGTGTTGGCCCTGCAGGACGCTCTCAAGCAGGTGGCTATCGCGGCCTACAACTATTCGCAGGCCTTCCGCCAGGCGCAGGCTCTGGCAAACCTGGCCAACGGTGCGGACACGATTCTCGGCATGCTGCCCATAGGGTGAGAGAGAACGACAAATCGCTCGTGCAAGGAGAACAGTATGTTTTTCCCCGGCTCACGCTACTACAACCTGGGAACTTATCAAGTCGAGAAGCCCGACGGAACGACAGTCACGGTGACCCATTTGCCTTTGCCCGCGAACCCGCCGTTACAGGGAGCGTATCCGCGTCAGAGTGCGCAGAGGCTTGATCTGATTGCATCGCATTTTCTGAACGATGCCACGGCGTTCTGGCAACTGTGCGATGCCAACGATTCCGTTGTTCCCGATGCACTGGCCGTGCAGAACCTGATTTCGATTCCCGGAAGCTCTTCCTCGTGATCTTGCGGAATATTCGTCTGAACTATGAGTGCGACTTTCCAATTTCTACTGAACGGCGACCCCGCTGACGACGCGTTACTCGCGCAGATGGGCACGCTGGAGATCGAAGAGAACGCCGATCTGCCCGGCGCGATTCAGCTGACCCTGCCCGTCGACAGCGACGGCAACGGAGACTTAACTTACGTCAACGATCCGCGCTTTCAGCCCTTCTCGAACCTGGCAGTAGTGGTCACACCGGCCGCCGGCGGAGACGAGTGCATTTTCGACGGCTACGTTTTATCCAACAAGCTGCACCTGCAAAAAGGGACGACCGGATCGACCTTGCAGGTTTGGGGACAGGATGCGTCATGGCTCATGAACCTGCAGGAGAACGCGAAAGAATGGGTAGATGTAACCGACGCGGACGTGGCCAATTCCATCTTTGGCAACTATGGCATCACTCCCGCGGACGACAACACTGACGACGATTCTCCCTCACACACAGAAGATACGCACACCTTGATGCAGCGCGCCTCCGATATTCAATTCCTGCGCCTGCTCGCGCGACGCAACGGCAAGCTCTGCCGAGTGGCGTGCACGGATACCCCGGGAGACAGAACCGGTTACTTCGCCAAACCCGATGTCGACGGCGATCCGGTTGTGACTCTCGAACTCAACGATCCCACGCAATGGACCGTCGAAACGCTCGACTTCGAGTGGGACGTGTCACGCCCGACGGAGGTCCAGGCAGCACAGGCGCTCTTCAATGACAGCGACGAAGACGGCGTGAGCGTGGACCAGACCGATTCCGGCCTCGATCCTCTCGACGATCAGGACCTGGCGGCGTTTTCAGGCAAGTCGATGACCGTCATGTTGACCGCGCCGGTGGACTCGGCGGACGAACTGACACTGCGCGCCGAATCGGTGCTGCGCGAGGCGGGCTGGTTCGTCCGTTGCACCGGGCAAGCCGATGTCTCGCGCCTTAACGCGGTGCTTCGGGTCGGAACCGTAGTGCAGATCAACGGCGCGGGCGCACTGAATTCAGGCAACTACTTCGTGTGGAGCGTCCGCCACTCCATCGACAAGCAGGCGCACAAAATGAATTTTATTCTCGTGCGCAATGCCGTGGGCACCCCACCAGCCGGCGGAAGCAGCGTTCTGGGAGGCCTGCCATGAACAGCTTCAATGAGCAGACTGTGCTGGATCTTCTGGAGCGCGTGCGCTATCGCTTCTACGGCAAATATCGCGGATCGGTCACCGATGTAGACGCCAGCACGCTACGCATCAAGGCCAAAGTGCCCGCCGTTCTCGGCACCCAGGAAACTGGGTGGTGCATGCCTTGCGTTCCCTACGCCGGGTCCAACGTGGGCGTTGCATTTCTGCCCGAGCAGGGATCGGGGGTGTGGATCGAATTCGAAGGTGGAGACGTTTCCTATCCCATCTGGGTGGGCTGCTATTGGCGCGATGGAGAGCAGCCATCGGATGCGACGCCAACGGTGAAGGCGATCGTCACCACTTCTCCGCTCAAGATTCTTCTCGACGACGATGCCGGCACAATCACCATTTCAGATTCGAACCAGAACACGGTAACGCTGGATTCTTCCGGCATCACACTGACCCGAGGCGGCAGCAATGTGCAGATCAGCGATTCGGAAGTCAACGTGAACGACGGCGCGCTGGAAGTGACGGCAGGTTAGGAAAGCCCAGGAATACTCGATGCTGCATGCGTTCAAGAGCGAGACGAAACGACGGAGCAGCGGGAATTCCGCGCGCACGAGTGCCGATCGGGCGGAGAGACCGACCCTTATGCGGCGAAATCAGCTTGCGGATCTGCACTCTGCCTATGGCAATCAGGCGGTCCTGCGATTCCTGCAGTCGTCGCAACCGAACTCGGCGGATGGTGCGGCAAGCGGTCTGCTGCAACGCAAGTGTGCCTGCGGCGGCGGAGGCGCGGACTGTGCCGAATGCCGAAAAAAAGAGACCGATCTGCAGCGCAAGCCCGCTTCGTCGAAATCCGGTTCGTCGAAACCCGCGGCGGGAGTTCCGGCCATCGTTCACGATGTGCTCCGCTCATCCGGCCGGCCACTCGACGCCGCGACCCGCGCATTTTTCGAACCGCGCTTCGGACGCGATTTCAGCGGCGTGCGGATTCATACCGACTCGCAAGCAGCGGAATCTGCACGTGCGGTGAACGCATTAGCCTACACCGTAGGACGGAATGTTGTTTTCGGAGCTGGAAGCTATCAGCCTGCATCGACCGAAGGAGATCGGCTGCTCGCTCACGAACTGGCGCATGTTGTGCAACAGAGCGGCCGGCAATCGACATGCGCTCTGCGGATCGCCGACCTCGCTGGAGAGAACGCGGCTGAGCAGGCTGCTTCCCGGGTGATGCAATCTCCCATGTCATCCCCGATGAATCTTGCGGCTACCGGGATGTCGGGAGTTCTGCAACGGGCATGTCCCAAGCCGCCGACCGGCATGGGCTCGACCCCGAGCAGCGAGCCTTGTGATCCGGCGGCTGCAACACGCGTCTCCGGCTTAACGGTTCTTTTTTGCCAGGACTCTACCCAATTCGCCGAAGGCCAAGAAATGAAGTTTGCCGAGGTCATAGTGGCTGTAAAAGCGGCAGCCAAAGTTGAGATTCACGGCAACGCATCGACGGAGGGACCTGGCGGCGATTACAACTCGAACCTCGCCTGCAAGCGTGCGGCGGCAGCGGCGGCGAGGCTACGAGCCGCAGGCGTGACTGCACCGATCAAGCTGATTTCGCATGGTCCGACGACTGCTTACGGCTCCGCGGACAAAGATCGCAATGTCACCATCACTTTGATAACGCCTGCCGCGGTGAAACAGCCGCAGGCGCCAGCGGCTCCCAGCCCCACAGAGCAGGCTGTCCAGCTCGGCGAACAAGATTGCGCAACCTTGCGCTCATTGCTGTCCGCGCACCAAAAGAGTGCGGCGCAATTGTTTCTCCAAGTCTATATGTGCCTCTCGTGCTCATTTGCGGAGGCGTACCGCGCTGGCGTCTTCGAAGACCCGCTATGGCTCGCCCGGGTAAACCATTTGGCCGTAAGCCGTCTCGGACCCGCCTTTTCGTCACATGGAGGCGCTTACAAAGGTGCATTCGGCTTATGCGATATGGTCGACGACTGTGCCGATCCCAAGTCACCAAACTTCAGTGTTTTTGGTTGCAGTCAGCTCTTTTCGGATCCCAATGCATTGAGCCTTGCAATTTTTCAATGTGTTGAGGATATCGGCATGGTTCATTTGGGGGTTGATCTTCGCGATGCGTTGAAGAGCACAGGTTGCTCCATGCCAGCGAACAAGAGGGATTACGCGAAAGTCGTTCCCCTGTTCAAAGACTGCAATATTGCAGCCCTAGGGGGAATCCTGGCTAAAGTGTTTGCGATTCCGAAAATTACGAGCGCGCGAAATGCGGCCTGGACGGACGCGGGCTGCCCGTAAGACAGCTATAGCAATGTGGGAGGCAACTCACCGGGGATTCAAGACAAGTTCAACCGCGGTATCAAAAGACCAATTGTCATGGCGAATTTACTCAACACCTCGAGCATCATGATGTGTCCGCACGGCGGCACCGTCAGCGTCATCACCGCGAACACACAGGTGATGGCGGCGGGCGATCCCGTGCTCCGTGCCTCCGATACATTTTTGATCGCCGGATGTCCATTCATCGTTGGGATTATTCCGAATCCCTGTATGCAGATCCAGTGGGTGCAGCCCGACACGGAGAGCCAGGTGCTGAGCGACTTCACCCTGAGCGAAGAGAGCGTCGGGCTTTGCGTTGCGGGGGACGCGGCAGTGCAGGGGACAGCTTTGATCGTGTTTACACAGCCGCAGGTTTCAGGCGAGTAGGCGATATGAATCGAACCGACTATGCATATCCGTTTCGCATTGATCCGGCCTCCGGCCAAGCGGCCCAGACTGACTACGCGACTCATGTGGATCAGATGATCCGGCAGATTCTGCTGACCACTCCCGGAGAGCGCGCGGACTTGCCCGAGTTTGGTTGCGGCCTGCGCCAGATGATCTTCGCTCCGCATTCCGACGCGCTCGATACTACGACAAAACTTCTGGTCCAGCAGGCCCTGAACCGCTGGCTGCCCAACGAGATCGTGGTCCAAAACGTCAGCGTTGGTCCCGACCCACAAGGCGACGATGCAGAACTTCTGGTGCAGATTGCTTACACCCTGATTGAAACGCAAACCACGCAGCAACTCGCGATTCTTGTTTCTTAGGCGATTATGGCGATGCTTGTGAAAGACCGTCTCAGTAAACTGCTCGACCCGTCGAACACCACTCTGAACGGGATCGACTTCGTCGAAATTGCCAACCCCGCCCAGACGACGCTGCGCGTCCACTTTTTGAATGACGTGTCGATTGCCGGTAGTCCGCCGCAGACGGTCAGTCCGACGATTACTGGAGGCGAGACGATTCCCACGGTCGCGGTTCTTTCTATCGATCCTGCAACGGATTGGTCAGAAGATGCCGACGGGCGGCCCTTGCTGACCCTGCATGTCGCAGCCCCGGGCGATTTTTCTTTCTATACGCTGATAATCCTCAGCGACGCGATCGACCCGTTCTATAACCACGTTCAATTCTCGTTTAAGGCTTTGTGCCCATCCGGTCTCGATTGTGAAACACCGCCGAGCCCCTGCCCGCCTCCAGGCGGTACTCTGCCTCCGATCACCTATCTCGCCAAGGATTTTCTGAGTTTTCGCAAGGCCCTCTCCGACTTCTCCGCTCTGCAATATCCGGCATGGCAAGAGCGCTCCGAAGCTGACTTCGGCGTGATGTTCATGGAGGCGCTGTGCAGCCTGGCCGACGACCTCAGTTACACGCAAGATCGCATCGCGGCCGAAGCCACCATCGACACGGCCACGCAGCGCCGTTCGATCGTTCGGCTCGCCCGCCTGGTTGACTATGATCCCCAGCCAGCCTTGTCCTCGTCTGTGCTTTTGCAACTGGAAGTGAGCGGAGGGCCGATTCCCACCAGCTTGCTGGTGAGCGCTCCTCAGCCCGACGGCACGCAAATCGATTTTGAAACCGGTACTGGCCTGATCGATCCTGATACGCTCCAGCTCAACGTCACGACCTACCGCGTGAATCCATCCTGGAATCGCTTCGAAGTCGACCTCGTTACCCCGCGACTGATTCCTTACTACTGGGATGACAGCCAGCTCTGCCTGAAGGCCGGAGCAACGGAAATGTGGATTGAAGGGCAAGGCTACGTTTTCGAAGTGGGGATGACACTGTTGATCGATACGGCCGCTGCGACCACCGCCGACCCGCCCAGTCGCGAAACCATCCAGCTTGTCAGCGTGGACGAAGAACAGGATCCGCTCTATGGAGACCTCATCACGCACATCGTCTGGGAGAACGGCCTGCAATACAACCACGATTTGAGCCGCACAGTTTTGGCGGGCAATATCGTTCCCGCTACACAAGGCAGACGCTACACAGAGAGTTTCGCCATCGATACGGTGCCGGTCGGCTCGAACATCCCGCTGGCGATGGTGCGATCCGGGCCGAACTCGACGGCGCAATATCTCTATTCCTTGCTCAACACACCTCTGGTCTGGCTGCAGCCTTCGCCGGATTCCAGTCCCTGTCCGGAAATCATTCTGGCCCAGCGGGCGCCGAATCCTGTCTTACCTCCCCAGAACTGGACGTGGCTCTCCAGCCTGCTCGATTCACAGGAATTCGAGAGCACCTACACCGTCGACCCCATGAGTTATGTGCCGATCCGGAAGAACTCGGACGGCACTACCTCCTACGATTACGCCGGTGACAGCGGCAGCACCATTCGCTTTGGCGACGATGTCTTCGGCGAGATTCCGGAGTCCGGATCAACCTTCCAGGTCACGTATCGCATTGGCGGAGGGAGCAAGGGAAATGTTGCCGCCGACACGATCACAAAAATTGATTCAGGGCCGAACAACGCAGCCGCCTCGCTGATCAACAAAGTCACTAATCCCTTTGCCGCGAAGGGCGGCGCTGACGCAGAAACCGACCAGCAGGTGGCCCGCCTCGCGCCGCAGGCGTTTCGCGCGGTGCAATACCGCGCCGTTCTCCCCGCAGACTATGAAGCCGCCGCCGAAACTCTGCCTTGGGTCTTGCGGGCGGGCACGGTGTTTCGCTGGACCGGTAGTTGGCTCACCGTTTTCACGACTGCAGACCCGAAAGGAACACAGCAAATTCCAGTCGACGAGCACATCGAACTCATCAACCTGCTGAATCGTTACCGGTTGGCGGGCTATGAATCCTATGTTCCCTCGCCGGATTACGTTTCCATCGATTTAATCGTCACGGTCTGCGCGCTGCCGGCTGCCTTTCAGGGAGATGTGGAGGCTGCTGTGGTCTCCGCGTTGAGCACCAACAAGTTTCCCAATGGCACGACCGGCTTCTTTTATTACGACAACTTCACCTTCGGAACTCCGCTGGAGCTCAGCGCTCTGGAGGCGGCCATTCAGTCCGCTTACGGCGTCGCCGGCGTGGTTTCGGTTCAGTATCGCCAGCGTGGAGTAACCCCGACCTGGACCTGCCTCCCCGACGAGTTGCAGATGGGTCCGAATCAAATCCTGCGTATGGATAACGATCCCAGCCAGCCCAACAACGGCACCTTGCAGGTCATCGTGCTAGGAGGCAAATGAACGGCTCTTCCAATACCGGTACCAGCAATACGGGCAATTGCAGTACGAGTAATTGTCCGTGCGATGGGCTCACGTTTCCGCTGACGATCTCGAACCCTCCGGGACGCAATTCGATCGCGTATCGCATCGGCGATTATCTTGCGTTTCGGGAAGCGCTGCTGCGGAGTTGTCCCGGTGAAGTCGAACTCGCCAACTGGCGGCCGGGGGCCACGGGCGATCTGGCCGTGCAGATGATCGAGTGGTGGGCGTATCTCTCCGACATTCTCACGTTTTATAACGAGCGCATCGCGAATGAAGATTACCTGCAAACGGCTACTCTCACTCAGAGTGTGCAGGGCCTGGTGCGATTGCTCGGCTACCGACCGCGTCCCGGCATAGGAGCCACGGGAACTCTCGCCGCACTGTTGAGCGGAACGAAATCCATCACCCTTCCCCAGGGATTCCAGATTCAAAGTAAACCCGGTCCGGGAGAACAGCCACAAATCTTCGAGCTGACTGCGAAAACGACAGTGCAGCCGCCAGATGTGATTTCGGGAGACCCGACCCCGACCGGGTGGGTCGGGAGCGGCAACAACAGTGTATTGCTGCAAGGCGTCGTGAGCGGAATCAATGTTGGCGACGAATTGCTCGTGCTTGAACGGGGTTGGAACGGCATCGGCTCGAACTACGCCATCGTAACGGTGAGTAGCCCCGTTACTCAGGTGAAAGACTCACGCGGGGCCAAAAACACGCAGGTAGTTTTCAATCAATCGATCTCATCTCTTGCCAGCGGCTCGGTGTCGAATTACCGGTTGCTCAAGAGCGCGCAGTCTTCCCTTGTCTGGCAGTATCCGGCGACGACCGTTTCTGTCATCGGTGGTATTGCCGGCAATACGATCGACCTGGCCGGCATCACGCGCGGAATCAACATCGGCGATCCCGTGCTGCTTGAAATCAGCAGCAGCAGTGCATCCCCCCAACTGCTAAGCGTCAATTCAAATACGGAAGCCGTATGGTACGCCAATCCCGACGCAGGAAATCCGGCCGAGCAGCCCACCGGCTCTCCGGCGCCCATCCCGATCCCTATTCCGCATACACGAATCGGCTTCGTTCCCACTCTGCCCACCAGCATCACGAATTCAAGTGTCGAACAGGGGGAACGTGCACTCGCCGTCGTTCGCTACAACTGGCGAGATGTGGGCACACTGATCGCGGTGCCATCACCAACTCTCACGGACACGGATATCTCTTTGACCACCCCTCTGCCGTCGTCGATGCTTCCGCTCACAAATCAGGAAGTCTTAATCGGCGCCGCCAACGGCAAGGGAATCGAGGCAGACGCCAGTTCGAGCGATGCTTCCGATCTCACCCTGTCAAATCCCGGCCCAGCCGATCCAACTTGGGACACAGAACTGGAACAGCTCAATCTCGCCGCTCCCCTGAACGTGTATTTCAATCTACTTCCAGTTACACGCGGTCAGACTATCGCGAGCGAGATTCTAGGCAGTGGTGATGCCACAGTCACAACTGGCCAGGAATTTGTGCTCAAGAAATCTCCACTGACCTACCTCCAGAGCGGCAGCTCTACTTCCGGACCTGATTACGCCAGCACGCTGCAGATTTGGGTGGACACGGTCGAGTGGCAGGAGGTCCCCAGCTTCTACAACCAAGATCAGAACGCCCAGGTTTTCGTGACCCGCGAAGACGACCAGAACGTGACTCACGTGCAGTTCGGCAATGGCGTGAACGGCGCTCGGCTGCCCTCGGGAGTGAACAACGTCGTGGCCACGTACCGCATCGGCAGTGGCGCAAAGTCTCCGGATACCGGCTCGCTGAGCGTCATTTTGAAGTCTTGGCCGGGCCTCAAGTCGATCGTAAATCCGGTTCAGGCCGGAGGCGGCGCCGATCCGGATTCGCCCGCCGACATACAGACGAACGCACCCCAATCCGTGCTCACATTCGGGAGGGCAATCTCCGCCGATGACTATGAAGTGGTTGCCGCGCAGGCGCCAGGCGTAGCTCGCGCACGCATTTACTGGGCATGGGACTCGACGCAGCAAAGAAATATGGTCACGGTGTACGTCGGCGACGACCAGAACGCGGTGAACAGTGCAATCGCGGCGCTGGCGCAAGCGAGCGATCCCAACCGTCCGGTGACCGTGACACTGGCGACGGCCGTCCCCATCACGATCGGCCTGATATTGGTCATCGATCCAAAATATGTTCCCGATAACGTTGTCGCCGCAGCCACTGCGGCACTGATCGATCCTGATGAAGGCCTGCTCGGAGCAAATGTGGTGCAAATCGGTCAAAGCCTGTTTCAGAGCCAGATCTATCAGGCCTGTATGGCCGTCGCCGGCGTAGTCGCAGTCCAACAGTTAACGGTCAGCGGCGTTGCCGGACAAACGTGCTCCAGCTGCCCCAACTGCGACTATCGGTACGATCCAGGGCAAGGATATTTCTTTTCTGTCGATCCCGAGTCCGGCTTGACCATTTCTCCGGAGGCGCCGAATGCCAGCTAAGCCGGACAACTACAGCATCTATTACGCCGACAAGCTGTGGAACCTGCTCCCGGCGATCTATCGCACGCTGGACTCCGACCAGTTCAACGCCAACGGACCGCTGCGCGAGCTGGTGAACCGCATCGGAGCACAGGCTGCGAACCTGCGCCGCAGCATCGACCGGCTGTGGGAAGACCAATCGATCGAGAGTTGCGATGACTGGGTCGTTTCTTACATTGGAACCTTGCTGGCCACCAACCTTGTGTCCAGCCTCGACGCTCGCGGCCAGCGGCTGGACGTTGCCAAGACCATCTACTACCGCCGTCGCAAAGGGACCGTCGCAATTCTGGAAGAGATCGCCTATGACATCACTGGCTGGGATGCGCGCGTGGTGGAGTTCTTCCGGCGGTTGAGCCGCACTCGCCACAATCTCGACCCCGCCCTCGTGGACCCAACCGCGAACTCGTCCGACAATCTCACGCTGCAGCGCGCCGAGGGCCTGGTGGGAACCTGGACTAACACGTTCATCGGCGGATGGGCTGACCTGCGCAATGCCTACGGCGCGTCTCGCGCGCAATCGCCCTTCAGTATTTCGCCGGCACTCGCTCCACCCTCGGCATTTGATGAATTCTTCCACACTGCGGACTTTCGCGCAGGCGCGGGACGCTCGGGCTGGTACCAGATCCCGAATCTGGGCATTTTTCTTTGGAGACTGCTTAACTTTACGGTGGATCAGGGTACCCCAGTGCAGAACGGTAACTGCTATACCTTTGATCCAACCGGGCGCAACATTCCTCTGTTTGCGGCCTCGGCCCGGGCGTCTACAACCTCGCGTCCACTCGAGGGAACCTGGGACACATGGGTCTCGCCGCAGGAGTGGCAATTGCCGACTCCTATCAGCACTCCACTGCTGACGTCCTCGCTGGCCAATCCGCAGACGCAGCCGCTCTACGCCACCCTGGATGCGGATGGAGTCACCATTCAGCCGAACTCACTCGGTATCTTCACTGAGCCGGGGAGCTTCTATGAGTTGATCGATGTTTCGCAGATCACGACCTATCCAGAGGCTCCCACAACCACGCACCAGATCATGGTGTTTCCGGAAAGCGGCCAATTCGGCGCTCTTCATCCGCCGCTGAACGGTCCGGTCACGGTGAGTTACAACTACGGCTTCTCTGCGCCGATGGGAGCGGGCCCTTACGATCGCCGCATCCTGGGACAGGATCCAAACCTCACGCCTGCGCCCGTTGTCTCTGTGCAAGGAGGAGGAGCAGCATTCTCCGCTGCGGCCGTTAGCTCCATTGGCTCCGTCGGAACCGTTACCCTGAATGATTCGCTCACCTATATCTCTGCGCCCGACTTTTCGGCGGTTCAGCAGCTGACTGTGATCGCGCAAAACCCTGGGCGCCCTGTGATCCGTTTTCAACCTGGATCTCCTCCCGGTTCAGCGGAATGGACTTTTACCGGCAACGCCAATAGCAGCCTCGTTCTGGAGGGTCTGTTCGTAAGCGGAGGAGACGTTGTGCTGCGCGGCAGTTTCACTACTGTCACGCTGACCTGCTGCACGCTCGATCCCGGAACCTCTCCTTCTGCCGCCGAGGCGCTCTCTTCGCCAGCCACCGTGTTTGCCCAATCCATTGATGGCCGCGATCTCGCGCCGGTCACGCTGTGGATTGAAGGCGAGGTCGAGAACTTGAATATTGACCGCTGCATTCTTGGCCCCATCCGAACCCGCAACCATGGCGAGGTCGAGGCGTTGACGATTACCAACAGCATTTTGCAAGCGATCCCGACCAGCAATTCACCACTGCTTACGCAAGCCGATCTCAAGGATGCTCAGGGCCTGGTCGCTCGTCTGGCATTGCACAAAGACCCGATCTCAGCATTCATCTGGACGCAGTTGTCCGCCGCCACGAAGGGCCTGATCACCAGCAACGGCGCGGAAATTCCATCGCCGATCCTGATTGCAGACCTGCTCAGCGAGCTGAACGCTTTGATTGACGGTCCATCGATCTACGACCCCGCAATATTTGACCTGGTCGACTTGACGCCGAAGACGATGGAGCTGATTTCGTTGGATCCGACCGGAGACGCTTTGCTCACGCTGAATCGGTTGCTTTTGGAGCAGGCTTATCCCATCGCGTTGGCGGATCTCGCTCTCGCCTTTGACAACGGCTTGGTCGATGTCAGCCGATCCACGGTGATGGGCCAGGCTTATATACACCGGCTCGAAGCCAGCGAGTGCATTCTCGACGATTTTTTTGCCGTCGAGAACACGCAGGATGGTTGTCTCCGCTTCAGCGCATTCGCGCAAGGCAGCGTTGTTCCGCGCCAGTACGAATGCGTGCAGATTGCTCCGGGTGCGCCTCTGTTTACCTCACGAGCATTTGGACAGCCCGGATACGGGCAGCTTCTGGACAGCGTCGACAACACGATCATCACCGGGGCGGTGGGGGCGACGATTTCCGAGGGAGCGCAAGACGGTTCGGAAATGGGGGCTTTTGCCGGTCAGGCCAACCCCATCAAAGAGCGCAGTCTTCTCGTGAAGTACCAGGAATATATGCCGTTGGGTCTAAATCCGGTCATTATCCACGCGACTTAGAGCGCAAGAGGTCGTGAGGACGTTGCAAGAGAAGTTGGGTAGACATCTTTTTGGGACAGCCGGGAGCAGCAGTCTGGCGGCGTTTTAGGAGGAAGTATGGGCAGCGATCGAGCTCGTGTCACCTACGATCCAAAGCAGCAGTATCGCTCCGTGGTCATGCAACAGGGGCGCGTGACCCTGGAGGCGGACTGGAATGAAGCGTCGCAGATCGCCAGCGAAGAACTCCGCCGCGAGACCCTCGATTTTGTCGGCCCTTGCGGCACTCCCGACAACGGCTACGAGATTCTGCTCAGCTCCAGCCCCTCGAATGCGCCATACGATTTCTCCATTTTGCCCGGAACCATGTACGTCGGCGGAGTGAGAGCACGTCTCCTTGAGACAGTCGATTACAACAGCCAGACCGACTGGCTGGACAACGGCCCCGAGGATCCCCTATGGGTGAGTCTGAGCAGCTTGCCCGGCTCACCGCCCATCAGCGACGAGTTCGTCTATCTCTATCTTCGCGAGCAGGAAGTCAGTGCGGTCGAAGACCAGGATTTGAAAGACATCGCACTCGGTGGCCCGGACACGGCGCAGCGTACCCGCCTCCTGCAGCGCTTCGTCCGCGTAGCGTGCGGTGGATCAGACTGTGCATCGGGACTGACCGCGGCCGAGACCCAGTGGGCGACGCTGGGCCTGACCTTCGATTCCGACACTATGCGGCTCAAATCCTCGAGCACTCTGGAAGTGAGCTTCCTCAATCCCGCGCAGAATCAGACGCCCTGTCAACCACAGGCTTCGGGAGGCTACGTCGATCCCGACAATCAGCTCATTCGTGTGCAGATTGCTGGCATCGATCCTGCCTCCAACAACCCGCAGCTCATCTGGGGATTCGACGATGCGTCGTTTCTCTATCGTGTAGACCTGGATTCAGGGAATAACCGGCTGGTGTTCCAGTCGGTCCCAGTGGATGCGAGCCATCAGCCGGTAAAAAATCAGATTGTAGAGCTGTTGCGAACGGCCGCCATCCTGCCCAACGGCCAGTATGTCGCTTCCGCGACTGGCGTCGTTCTTCAGCTGGATAAGAATTATGATCCTGACCAGCAATCGGTGGCGATTCCGAGCGGTGTAACGCTGCCTTTAGATTACACGGAATACAATCAATCGCCTCCCGTCGAGGCCGGACAGCTTTTCCTGCGGGTTTGGCAGGAAATGATCCCCGCCGCCCAGCCTGGAACTGCATACCCACTGGGCGACACCGGAGTGCAGGTAACCCTCGGTTTGCAATCGCCTGCCAGTGAGTTTCACATTGGTGACTACTGGATGTTTGCAGTTCGTCCTGCTACTCCGCAAACGGTTTACCCGGAGCGCTATGAAAATGCGCCGCAACCGCCCGACGGTCCGCGTTTGTGGGCGTGTCCTCTCGGCGTAATTGCGTGGAACGGCGAAGTCGGAACCGTCGTTTCCGATTGCCGGAATGAGTTCTGCAATCTGGTCGACGCCTGTCGCCGCAGCGAAGGCTGCTGCACCATCACCCTGAATCCTCAGGACGTCGCGCAAGGAAATACACTGCAACAGATCATCAACCAGGTCTCCACCGAAACCATGCAGGTGCAAGCCGCTAATGCAGGTACGGATGGGAACAACATTTCCGTTCAGATTTCCAATCTCGATCTGAGCGCGTCGCCGCCCACCTTTGATTTGACGGTCTTCGAGAACGTGTTGTACACGGCTTTAAATATGGGCACGGTTGAGGGAGTCGTCGGCGACGATGAGAGCGTACCGGCTGACGAACTGGCCCACATCCTGACCGGCTCGGTCGGTGTGCAACTTACACCCCTGGCGCAAACGGTTTTCTTCACCAACGGAAGCGCTGGCGCGAATGCGCAAGCGAATCTTCTGGATGCCAATCAGAATCTGCTGTTTACCCTTGCAGCCAGAACCGTCGGAGTGGACGGAAATCTAACCCAGGTGGCAATTTCAAATGTCGACAGCACCCAGACCCCTCCCACCTTTGACCTCACCGTAACCTGGCAGAAGACGGTCTCCGCAGTCACGATGGCATCACTTTTCCCCGCGATCCAGAACAGCTTCGCCTACGAAATTCAGGCCTTTCAGCCGGCGACCGTACCGGCGTTCCCAGCGGAAGGTGTGACGCAATTGAGTGGCGGCGTCGCTGGCAATTGGGCCACCGGAACCAATGCCATCCCGGCCAGCGCTTACATCTTTGGAAATCCGACGAACATCTGTCTGCGGCCAGGGACCTATTCTCTGCAGAGCCCGCTCACCCTGGGCGTTGCTCAATCGAATGTCACGATCGAAGCCTGCAACGGCGCGACCATCGCGGCCACCGCTGACGCCGAGGGGACCTTCCAGGAGTTTGTCACCGGAATGATGCACTTGAACGGAGCAAGCAACGTCACGCTTAAAGGCCTGACTTTTGCAATGCCCGCCATCACAGTGCCAATCCCAGTTCTGGCGGGGCTGCCTCCCGACCAACTCGGCGATCCCACACTCAACGCATTGGGTTTTTCGCTGGGGCTGGTGATCTCCGGCTGCGAGGGCATAACCATCGAGGACTGCCAATTTAGTTTCCCCGCTGCGCAACTCGACTTACTCCTGATCGCCATAGGAATTTCCGCCAGTGGCGACTGTTCATACATCACTTTGAAAGGGAACTCATTTCAAGGGCCTGCACCCCTTCGCTCGGTTAACACAGTCGGCACGGGTAACTCCGCCGTGACACTCTCGCTGGGTTACGTGCAAGCCGACGCTTTACAGTCCCTTACTCTCGACCAGACTGGCACCGTCACAGGCGGAAATCTTATTCCTTCGAGCCTGGACAACATCATCATGACGGGGAACAGTTTTGAAAATCTTTCTGCGGCAGTTTTCATTTTGACCGCCGTGGGTGCAGCAAGGTTTGACAGCAACATTATGCGTTCCTGCATCATCGGCTTCACGATTATTCCCCTGCTGGCATCCTACGGTACCCTGACGGCGGCAACTCAGGACGCGCGCTACCAGATTCTCAACAATCCGACTTTTCAGAGAATGTCCTCGCTGGCGGTGAGTTATCCGAGACCGGCGTCAGTCGCGCCACGACGTCTGATTTCTGTCGTGGCCAAGGTCGCGCCCGTCAAACCCTTTCCCACTGGAAGCCGGATCACCGCTCCAGCATTGGTTCAGATCCCTTTGCCTGCGGTTACGCCAGCACCCGCACCCGGGACGCCTACGGCCGCCACACCAGCCGCACCAACGGCGCCGGCAGCTGTACCGGCCGCCGGTGTTCCGGCGGTTCCTGCGCGCGCCGCGCTTCCAACCCAATTGTCGAAACTTACTCTGTCGACACCTTTTGTCTCCAAAGTGGCGCAATACTTCTATACTGTCGGATCCGCTGCAACTGTTGGTTCGACTCCGAGCGGATCGGCTCCAGTCTATGAAGAGATCGTCTCCCTCGAGCTGAACTTCAGCGTGCAGTTCAATCACAACGACGTCTATGCCTTTGGACCCAGTGGCCCCGGCCTGTGGGCGCTGGCAGTCTTTGATATTTCGGCCCTGATTCAACTCCTGCTGTCACCTCCTGCACCCCCTATCCAGAATGTGGGGTTTCTCACGATCACCGGCAATACGTTCCGGAACGATTGGCGCGGAATAGGCGAGATCGTGAAGGACCCACGCTCGTTCACCGTTTGCGCCATGGCCAGGGTCTGCGCGGTGACCGGAAATCTGATCGTGAATCAGGCAGCGGATAGTGGCAGTTTGATCATTACGCTTCCCGCAAGCGATCCGATTACCACTCCGTATGCAGCGATCGCCGGAAATGTCCTGTACGGACGGCCGATTCTTCCCCAGCATCTGCCGGTGGTTTCACCGCCGCTGCCGGACTGGACCACGTACAACGCGTGGCTAAGCTAGGACCACTTAAGAACAGAAACAATGCTGCAAGCGCCCACAACTGAATCGAAGGGAAAAGCCGAGAGCGCGCGCACGATTGCCCGGCCTGAACCGCACCGGACTCTTCATCCGCGCTCCTCAGAATTCAGGGGACTGGAGAGCACTCGCCAGCTTGGTCCTCACACGGGCCCTACGCAAGTGCGCCGCCAAGTAACGGTGCTGCAGAGGGCAGTTGGCAATCAGGCGCTCCTGCGCATGTTGTCGCACTCCGCGCCGATCATTCAAACGAAACTCACGATTAACCAGCCTGGCGATCGCTACGAACAGGAAGCCGACCGCGTCGCCGAGCAGGTCATGCGCATGCCGGAATCGGCAGCAGTTCCGAATATTCGGGCGTCGGCAAAAGATGAAGTCGGCATGCAGCGCAAATGCGCATGCGGTGGATCAGGAGGCGATTGCTCCTGCAAGGGAAAAAAGGAAAAAGAAGAAGGACTCTTACACCGAAAAGAGCAAGGCGCGTCGCCGAAGGCAGCAGCGCCGGCGATCGTGCACGAAGTGTTGCGCTCACCCGGCCATCGCCTGGACACCGCCACCCGCGCCTTCTTCGAGCCACGCCTTGGTTACGACCTCAGCCAGGTACGGATCCACAGCGACTCACGAGCGGCGGAGTCGGCGCGCTCGGTTAACGCGCTTGCCTACACGGTTGGCTCAAATATTGTGTTCGCCGTAGATCGGTATACACCGCAGTCGGCCGCCGGGCAGCGCCTGCTGGCGCATGAACTCACTCACGTGCTCCAACAATCGAACTACTTGGGATCGCCATTGAAGAAAGATACCGAGATCGTTTCTGCCGATGGGTTTCAAAGGCGTTATGCCGTGCAAAGGTCAGAATCATCCGAAGTGACCAGAGACAACGCCTCGACGGTCGTAGTTCGCGCCAACCCCTCCCAGCCACTCCTGAGTCGAGCTTGGGTTTCCTGTAACGAGCCGCCTGACTGTCCGGCACGGGAGACAGGCGAGCAGAGGCGCGCTGCGAGTGCGAGTCTGGAGGTAGCGGCCCTCGACGCCCCCGAGACTGGCGAGATCGTGTTTGGCTTTAACATCGGCTCCAGCCGTGCGGCTAGTCTCCACGGCAACACTACCTGGGCCGGGTTTGCCGCGGGGATTGCTGGCTCCGCGGATCGTTGGGAAATTCTAGGGTTCACAGACTGCGAAGGAGGAGTGGAGCGGAATACTCTTTTACGCGAGGACCGGGCGAAGGCGGTTCTACAGGCACTGCCTGTAACGGCACGATCCAAAATTGACCGAGCCGCTGCGGCTCCCATGACAGACTGCGTCGCTTCAAACGATACCGCGGCGAACCGCGCTTACAACCGGTCGGTTGTCTTCCGGCGCACTGTAACTAATGTCACTTTCACCCCGGAGAACGTGACCGTACCTCGTCCCTCAACCGATCTGTGCGGGCCTGACGTCACGGCTCAGGTTAGTGCTGCTGTCTCCAGCACTCGCGCGACATTTGGCGGGTGGAAAGCTAACCAAAGGGAAGATGCGTGCGATGCCCTGGATAGCCTTACCTCAGGCTACATGGCCTGGGACATCGTCGAACTACACAACCAACAATGGATTTCGCGTGGTTATCGTCCCCCATGCGCCTCGGAGCCCACGACTCCTCACTGCGGTTCCAGCGTTCAGGTAGATCAGGATTGCTATTATGCCGGCTCTGCGAACTACGTTATTTTCGGGGTAATGTGCAAACTCTGTTACGACTACTACTACAGCATCATGCGCGTCAATACTGGCTTCACGCGCTTCACCAAAAGTGCCATGTTGGAGCTGATTGACCGATATAAGGGGCAGGGATTCACCGGATTAGGAACGCCGTCGGCGAACTTCAAGGAGTCAGAACGGTGGGCTTTGGCGGGGTACGATGGATGGCCCTCCGCAAGCAGCCCGCGTGGTGATAGAGCGAATTGTTCGCCGCACTGTCCAATTCCGTATTCAGGGCCTGGTTTCCGGGTGAATTGGTATCCCAACGAATACCACACGGGCGGCGGGCGCTGAAATAAGAAATCTGTTCGCGATGGGAGGAGTGACAGAACGATGCTGCATGTGCCGAACACCGAATCTAAGCAGAGGGCGCAAAACGCGCGAACGACTGCTGCGCCGCAGTCACAAGCGAGTTCGCGCCCGCGCTATTCAGGTGTTCGCGGACCCGTGAGCTCAATGCCATTCGGTGCGCCCTCGGCCGCTGCGCAAGTTCGCCAACACGCGCCTGCGCTGCAGCGTGCTGTCGGCAACCAGGCAGTTCTGCGCATGCTGTCGCGCCCGGCACCGGCTCTTCAAACCAAGCTGACTATTAACCAGCCCGGCGACCGGTACGAACAGGAAGCCGACCGCGTCGCCGAGCAGGTGATGCGTATGCCGGAATCGGCGGCGGCCCCGGATACGCGCGCATCCGGAAAAGATGAAGTCAACCTGCTGCGCAAATGCGCCGAGTGCGAAAAGGAAGAAAAGCTCCAGCGAAAAGAAATCGCCGAGGGGACGGGATTGGCGCCGCCTATCGTGCACGAAATCCTGCGCTCGCCCGGCCAGCCGCTGGACACCTCCGCCCGCGCCTTCTTTGAGCCCAGATTCGGCTACGACTTCAGACAAGTGCGAGTGCACCATGACGCTAAGGCGGCCGGCTCGTGTGGTTCCGTAAACGCTTTGGCATATACGGTTGGTCGCAATGTCGTTTTTGGGGCCGGGCAGTATCAGCCAAACACCCGTGCCGGGCGTCTGCTTCTTGCTCATGAATTGGCGCACGTCGCTCAATCGCACTCGCAAACTTCAGACTCCATACTGCAGCGTTTCGCCAGCAAAGAGCACCAGAAGTTGGGCGAAGAGGCCTTCGGCGAAGGGAAGACCGACCTGAACGTCGGGAATGACACCACCTACACGCAGAGCGGGACCAAGATCGGACCTCCAGAATACTTGAGCTATGGAGAAATGGTGGCTTTGGCAGGAGACTATTTCGGTTCTCTCGAAGAGATGCGCGATTTGGCGAAGACTCCGTTTGGACGGGCGCAAATCCGCTGGGCGAGGTGGTGGGCGCTGGACGGGTCCTCCGCAACCGAGCCGCTTGTCGGGGAGATAGTCAAGAAGGCAGTGAAAGACAGGTACTACACGCTAGCCAGCGGGAACATTTCTCACTTTAGCGGCGGCGGAACCGCCGACGCGACGTACCAGGCACAGCATCGGGAGGCATTGAGACTTGCTTTTCGGACAGGCATTGATAGTGCCAGGTTAAACCAAAGTCGTGAACCGAAAGACGCCTGGACCCAGGAAGCCTTTGCGCAACATTTTCTTAGCGATATGTTCTCCGCCGGGCACGTGCGCGTCGAGCGCCAGGCCATCAAAGATTGGTACGCAAAGAATATGCCCATCGCCATGACCCAGTTCAAGATCATCGCCTACATGGCACACTATCTTCATGGAACCATCGTCCGTCGCCACAATGTGGTTGAGAAAATTCCCATAGTTAACTGGGCCATCCCTTCAGAAGGAGATATCGCGAACCTAATCAAACAATTGGGCGGTAAAGCGCTGGAATCGTTTTCCCTGGGCGATATCGTCTCGTTGGCCTGGCACAATGCGGACAGCCAGGGACTCGACGTTTTCTCCGCCGCAGATCCTTCCGGAACGTTGGCCGCCGGCGGCAAGAAGTGGCGGGCAGTGGGAGACGCCATGCTGGATGCTCCCTCGTATTCCGGAATAGGTCAAGGTCAAGCGGCTTCAGACACGAAAAAGATGACTCTTGCAGCCATGCGTGTTTCTCTTGCAGAAGTAAATACCATGGTGGAAATGGGGCGGCAAGCCGCGCCAAAGATTCCACCGCGCGAGCCGTTGGCGTGGTTATTGTCGTTCACGGAGGCGGTCGGACGCTTACAGCCCTTCGCGGCGGAGCGATTCATTCCAAAGGCCGATTCGTCGAGCCAGAATCCGCAAATGGTTTGGGAGTGGGGCTGGATGAACGATGCCATGTACAACGCTGTCGACATTGCCGTCAAAACGGACGTTGCCCGTCAGATTCGAGAGATGGCAAAGCAAAAAACCGGGGATGCACACGATGCGCTCATGGATTTTGCTAACCACCTGGAGATCATGGGAGTTCTCGCATTGGAGAATGCATTTGGCCAGCCCGCGCGCATCCCCCGCCCCCATCATTATGGTCTTTTTGGCGAACCGCGGTCTGGAGCACCGTAAACGATGCGCGGAATCATGAAACCGTCCGCGAGGCCGACAGGAAAAAAGAAAACAAGCGAGAAACTCGTGAGTTGCGCCATCACCCAAGCCGCTCCAACTTTTCGCACGCCAGCAGTAAGCCCCCTGCCGCGCGAGCTCAAAGACTTCCGCAACTATCACGCCGGCGAAACCATCCTCGTATGCGGTTGTGGTTCCTCTTTGAATGATGTCGTCGCTCCCGAACGCTTCATCACCATCGGAGTGAACGATGTTGGCAGATTGTTCCAGCCCGATTATCTGGTGGTTCTGAATCCCAGGCAGCAGTTCAAGCCAGATCGTTTTCGATTCGTGGAACAGAGTCAAGCCAAAGCCATCTTCACACAATTGGATCTCGGCATCCTCCATCCTCACATCGTGCGCTTCCGGCTGGGCAGGTTTGGAGGTGTGGATTTCTCCGATCCTACATGCCTTCCCCACACACGCAATTCTCCCTACGTCGCGCTCTGCCTGGCGATTCATATGGGAGCGAAGAAGATTGGATTGACCGGAGTCGACTTCACTAACGATCATTTTTTCGCCGCAACCGGAGAGCATCCGCTGAACCGGCAGTTCACCCAAATCGACCAGGAATACAAGCGTCTGTACGAAGCGTGCCGCCGGCTCGGAATTGAAGTCGTGAACCTGAGTTCGAGCAGCCGCCTTACCGCGCTGCCGAAGATCTCACCCACGGAGTTCGCCTCGGCACGGAACGCGCCAGGACCTCTCAACATCGTTTCCTATTCCACGACCCCTGTTGCAGGAGTGCCTGCAATTCTATCGAGGTGCATTGCCGGACGTTCCGGTCACGGCTGCCGCGCCGTATGGCCCACGAATGGGTATGCAAATGGCGTCGTATTCGACCGGGACGTCGAGTGGCGATCGGCGCCCTCGGAAGCCGACGAACTCTTGCGATCGGCTGACCTGCTCATCGTCCACAACGGAAAGGTTGCCGAGTCCCATCGGCCTCTGCTGCGAAACAAGCCGGTGATTACCATGGCCCACAACTATATGTGGAACGTCGACGCTTCTTTTGTGCAACAGGGCTGGCCGGGAGTCGTCGTGGGGCAGTATCAGGCCACCTTGCCGGAATTCAAACGGTGGTCGGTCGTTCCCAACCCCATGCCTTTGTGGGAGTCGGCTTTCCAGCCTGGGCCGAAGCATCCCCAACTCACAATTTGCTATACGCCGTCGGGAAAACATGAAGTCTATTCTGCTGACCACCGGCTCTACTGGCACTCCAAGGGATATGACACAACCATGCGTGTGCTGGAGCGCCTGGGGCGACGCTTCTCCATTCGGCTGGAGGTGATCCGGACACAGCAGGTATCGCACGCCGAATCTCTCGCGATGAAAAGACGCGCGCACATTGTGATCGATGAATGCGTGACCGGGAGCTATCACCGCAACAGTCTGGAGGGCCTGGCCCTGGGTTGCGTCGTTGTAAATGGGATGGGCCGGCTGCCGAGCATTGTCGAGGTCTTTGCCGAATGCACAGGTCGCGCCGCTGAGATTCCGTTTGTGTGCGCTGGTCTGGAAAACCTGGAATGCGTCTTGACGACGTTGATCGAGCAGGGCACAGAAGCGCTCCTGGCTCAAGGCATGCGCAACCGTGCATGGATGGAACGACACTGGGATTTTAGCCAGCAATGGCAGCGGTTTTGGGAGCCCGTTGTCTCTGCAGCGTTCGAGAAGCCACGCATGCGGGATCGGTTGCCTGCCCATCCGGAAACCTTTCCCAAAACTGCAAGCAAAGAAACGAATCCAATACCTGCGGCATCAGGGCAGGGCGTTAGCGTCGTCGTCTGCCATGGCGGCGAAGAAAGGCTTCCTCAGTTGTGCGCAACGCTGGCCAACCTGCGGCGCTGCAGTGGCGTGAACGAAACCATTGTTTGTGACATGGGGCGTCATCCCTGGGCTCAAGTCTCGGCCAGAAAATGGGCCGACAAATACATCTTTATTCGGAACGAAGGCGCTTTCGAGCGTGCCCGCTGTCTCAATATTGGAACGTCGCTGGCCGAATATGATCTGGTGTTGTGGATCGACAACGATCTGATCGTGCCTCTCGACTTCGTCAGCAATGCCGCCAGCGAAATGCGTTCCCGCCAGCTCGACTACCTGATTCCGTATGCCGCCGTCAACTATCTCTCCAGGGAAGACAGCCGGAGGGTAATTGACGGAATTGCGCCACCTGCTGATTGCAAGCCCGTGAAGATATACAAGGCTCTCTATGTATGTGGCGGCGCCGGCCTGGTTCGAAGATCGTTTGTCTCTGCCAACGGTGGTCTCTCTGAAATGTTTCGTGGCTGGGGCGGCGAGGATGGCGCCTGGTGGCACAAGGCCAAGCTGCTTGGACGCGCGGAGGTCATTCGTCAGCATAACCAGTGTCTGTATCATCTTTTCCACCTGGACTGTGGCGCTAACGGGGGCTCGCAGCATCGCGATCGTAATCCTCATTACGCCGAGAACCTGGCCGCATTAACGCGGATGCGATCGATTCGCGACCGCCATACCTATCTCAAACGATTTCCTCCGCAGCCGCTCTTCTCTGCCGCATGGAAAGGAATGCGAGTCGTTCTCGTCTCTGACGAGGCGGGCGAAAGCAACCCGTGGCCGTCCCATCAAGTCGGCGGAGCGCTGGCAGACATTACAGATATTGAGGTCGAACATCGAACCATCGATGACGCATGCGAATCTATGAATCCATCGCATCTAGATGCGCTCGTGGTTCTCGGCAAGTCTGCGATAACATCTGCCTGGGCAAAACTCCCGTGTGAGCTATGGAAGAAGACGATTGTTGTGCATACGGAGTCGCCGCTGGAAGAAGCAGCCCTGCAGCAACTTGGAGAGGCCGGCGGGATTCTGTGTAGGGAAGGTCCCGATTTGCAGCGGCTTCAGAGTGCAGGGTTGCAATTCTGGCCCGTTCCCATGCCAGCCAGCAACCTTGATCCCTCGCGCGCTTTGGCCCTTAGAATCCTTCAGCCGCTCTCGATTGTTATGGGAGGAGCCATGCCAGGAATCGTTACTGAGGCCTTCAGCACCACAGAAGCAGAAAATTGCACCAGCACCCAGGCACCGCGTCCGCGCAGTAGTATGCGCGATATCACGATCCTGATCACGAGTTTTCTGCGGCCCGGTTACTTAAAAGACTGTCTTGCGGGAATTGAGAAAAACTTACCTGACTGTGAAGTCATCGTCGCCGACGACAGCGGTGACCAGCCTCCGGGCAACGAGACTGATCGACGGTTTATTCATCTTCCATTCGATTCTGGGCTTTCTGCCAAGCGCAACGCGGGTGTAAAGGCGTGTAACACCAAGTACCTGCTGATGGGGTCCGATGATCTTGACTTTAGTACGGTTGAGGTTCGCGAGGGAATTGAGAAACTGCTGCGCGTATTGGACGAGCATCCGATGGTTGATGTTGCGGGAGGGCATCACAACAATCAGCAATACGAGGGTTTCCTGGAAATGTCGCCTGGGTCCTACATTAAGGAATCGCGTCTATTCTCCGCGAACAATCCACGAGAAACTCGTCAATTGCTGAGCCAGGAATACGAAGTTTACAAAGTCGACTTGATCGTAAATTATTTTCTCGCGCGTACCCAATCGATCAGGCAGTTTCCCTGGGACGAACGCATGAAGATCGGGGGAGAACACGGCGATTGGTTTCTGACGTTGAAAAACGCCGGCAAAAACGTCGTTTGGGTGTCGGGCGTAAATATCAACGAACTGCCTCGCGATCCCACAAAAGAACATGCCGATTACGCCACGTATCGTGGACGCGCCTTGAGCCTGGGACACAGGATTTTTCTTGAAAAACGCGGCATCAGGTACTACTTCGACTTTGACACTCCCGTCCCGGCAACGTTAAGGTCTGCCAAAACACTGGTCGCGGTCGTCACTTGTAAGCAATACGTCGATCGGGTTCAGGCGCAACAGGAGACGTGGATCCCCTCAGCTCGCGCAGCTGGTTACGAGGTGGAGATATTTGATGGCGAGCGCCTCGGCGTACCAGACGATTATTATTCGCTTATTCCTAAGACTCAGGCCATCTGCAACTGGGCCTTGACCCACGGGTACGACCGGATACTCAAAGTCGACGATGATTGCTGCATCCGTGTTGACCGGCTTAAGCCGAGCAACTTCGACTATGCAGGAATTGTCATCGCGGCGAACGATTGTGGCTCGACGGTTCCGCCCGGAGTGCCGGCGAGACCAAGAGGAACCTATCCGTACAAATATGCATCGGGCGGTGCATATTGGCTCTCGCGCAAGGCGATGGAGATTATCGCGAATGCCAAGCCGAATGGCGATTGGGCAGAAGACCGCTTTGTCGGAAATATTCTGGCAAAACACGGGATTTTCGTTCGCCGTATTCCGGACTACGCTGCGTTCGCCGCAGACAGCAGCCTGCCATCTGGCTGGACGTTGATAACCCAATTGCCCGCACCACAAATCCGCGAAGTCTTTCGCTCAGCGAACAATAGGCTGATAGGCGGGTTGCGCTCCACGCAGACACTGAGTCAACCCGATTACGCGGGCGTATCCGAGAGTAGCGGCCAATAGATCAACCCGGCTCTAATCCTCTGCGTTTACTATGACTCCAAGATCTTATCTACTTACTATTACTTCTTGCCATCCAGGCAACCGGTTGCGATGGATGCATTTATAGTACCCGCTTCCTCACTGGCGGAGTGCGTCATCTACTTATGTGCAACCCGGTGCATTGCATTAGAATCTCATCAATAGGAGCGCGTTGTGCTCGTACCTGGCCTCGTCGCTCCGAAATGCGCTCCCGCATTTCGACGGAAAGTTACCGGGGAGGTACAAGTTATGAATCGATCTCGTTTTCGCGGCTCCCTCATAGCATTTACTGCTCTTCTCGGTCTCGCTCTCACACCCGGTCTCGCATTCGCCCAACACGGTGGCGGTGGTGGTCACAGTGGCGGTGGTGGTGGCGGTTTTCATGGTGGTGGTGGATCGTACGGAGGCGGAGGCTTTCACGGTGGTTCTTATGGAGGCAGTGGGGTTCGCGGCAATGAGGGTGGATTTCACGGCAACGAAGGCGGCTCTCGCGGCGGTTACGAGGGCGGCAGTCGAGGTGGTTACTCGCGCGGCGGCGGAACTGAAGCCGGCCGCAGTTTAAGTTCTGAAGGAAGTCGCTCTTCGAATCTTCGTCCCGCCATCAATGATGGCCAGTGGCATTCATTCGGCAACGCCGGTGCTGGGCACGCCTCTGCTGCTACCTCGGCGAGTGGAACCCACGCTTCGACAAGCGGCGCGAACTCAAATCTCATGGCTCACAACGCCGGAACTACCGGCGGCGCGTGGCATTCCTTTGCCGGATCGAGAAGCGAAGCTGGTTTCGTCGGCGGGTCGCGTGGCGGTGTCTCGGAGTTTAACCACGGCTACGGCTATGGCTGGCACGGCGGTTATGGAGGCTATTATGGCTGGCACGGCGGCTGGGGCTGCTGTGGCTGGGGCTGGGGAGGTTTAGGCTTCGGCTGGGGATTCTGGGGCTTTGGCTTCGGTTGGCCTTACTGGGGCTGGGGCGGTTTCTGGGGACCGGCCTGGGCCGCATGGAATCCATACTGGTACAACCCATACTGGTATCCGCCGCTCGCTTACTCCTACGGCTATCCAGATTACAGCTTAGACTGGTCGAATAATCCGCCACCGTATCGGCCGGACGCGGCTCCGTCGGCGCAAGGATCAGAGCAACAGGATTCCGCAGATGATTGGATCGCGCCATCGTCGGACAATTCGTTGGTGCCCGACAGCAGTATGTAACCTTCATTAATGCCTGGAAGCCGTCGTTTCTGCGGTCGGTGGTGCCTGCCCCCGCGCCGAAGGCACCCCTGAACATTCCGTACAACTTTTCGCGTGCTTCCGGGTTCAATATCATGCAGGAGTGTTGAGGAGGAGATCTTGAAAGTTTCGCGCTGCTTCAGCGAAGTAATCGGTTCCAGCGTCGTTCTCAAAGCAGTTGTTTTTTCGTTCTTACTGGGTGCGTCCGCCTTGGCATTCGCTCAGCGTGGCGCGATGTCCCCGAACCAGGGCGAACAAGACGGAGTCAGCGTTGGCGGAAACTGGCTCGAGTTCGACTCCACCGACAAGATGACCGGCGAGAACAAAGCGCGCTTCGAACTCCAGTCCAACAATTACTTTCGCGAAGACAACGACTATAAGCCGCGAGTCAATCTCTATTGCAGCAACGGCAAATACAAATTTGGAGAGTTCAATCCCGGCATGCGGCTGGTTCCGCCGAACCGCCCCGGCTACTGGGGACAGCCTCAATTAGAAGTAGAAGTCCGAGTCGACGACAGTCACTATTTCAAAGGCTGGAATTGGCTCCGCGGCCGTTTCCTCTCTATGGATAAAGGCACAGTTCGCGGGTTGATGAGTGCCCAGGTTTTCAACATCGCGCTCCCCACGCGTAGTGGTCGTCAGATCGCCGAGTTTTCTCCCGCCGGCCTCGATTTCGATCGAGTCAAAAAAGCCTGCGATCTGACTCCGAAGAAACCGAGCAAAGATTAAGCGTTGTCTCGGGCCCCTCGCACGGCGCCCAGGAGGCGCAGCGAAGGTGAACAAATCTTTTGCGGTTCTTCTGACGCTTGCACTATTCGCGGCTACGCGCCCGATAAGCGCGCAGGAGCCAATCTCGAAGTTTGAAGCCTATGGCGGCTACTACTACGTGCGCTTCAACGTAAACGGCAGCGCCGCCGGAGGCTCACCCTCCGAAACATTCAACGGCAACGGCGGCGGCGTCCAAATCGAATTCAACGCCAACCGCTGGCTCGGCGTCGTGGGAGATTTAGCCGGCTACGGTGCCACCGCAACCACCAATGGAGCATTGGTGGGGGGAGCGGTCACCTATCTCTTTGGCCCCAGAGTGAATTTCAGGCGCGACAGATTCACGCCCTTTGCTCAAGTGCTCTTCGGAGGCATCTGGACTACCGCTGGAATCGCCAACTCGAGTTCTGAAAATAGTTTTGCAATGACGGCGGGCGGCGGAATCGACTTCAAAGAGTCAAGCCACATTTCAATTCGCCCCGTGCAGGCTGAATATCTCCTGACCAAAATTCCCGACAATCTAAACGATCGCCAAAACAACTTACGAATCGGCGCCGGCATCGTAGTGCGCCTCAGCAAATAGCAGAGCCAAAGCTTTCACTGTCTTCAATGTTGAATATCCAGCCTTGAAATCTTAAAACTATGAAACCTGTCGTCACTCAAACAGCGCATCGGTCGAAAACAACTTAGTGAAGTACGCGCTTTCCCACGCTGGATTAAGACGGTCGAGCAGTAACCCTTCTGCCGCTCCAAATGGGTAGACGAAACTCCGTTTCATTTTTCCGATATCAGCTTGCCTGAGTTCATCGAGAGTCGCTGCCCGGGCGCGCTTGGCGTACGCCGCAAACGATTCATAGTCAGGCAGCCCCTCATACTCGGCAGTGGACCGATAGCTGCCCGCAGCCTCGGCCGCTTTGATTTGCGTGTAACGCGCAATTCCTTCCTGCCAAAGTTGGAAGCTCAAATACTTGTGATCGTTCGGGGACAGTTGCGCAAAAACCTTCTTGCGTTGCACAGCATATTCAGCAGACGCCTTCTTGAATTGCTCAGAATCAGTCTGCGCCAAGGAATTGAGCAGCAAATCTCGAAGCTGTGTGAACGCCTGCACCACCTCGGGCCGTTCGTACGGGAAAGGATAATTCAGCATCCACATTCCAGTCGTATCCTTCCCGCTCAGGCCCAATCGAGCAATGCCATCGTAATATCCGGGATAACCGTCTTGCAGCTGATGAAAGTGCTCATGCATCAGCGTGATCAACCATGGCGTGCTGGTTTTCGCATCCGTATTTTGCGCCTGCCCGATCACAATCGTTGCCGGCGGCCCAAACGCCGGAAATGTCGCCAGCAGATGAATATCGAATTGGCGAGGACGCGCGTAGACGCCATCGCCAAGCTTAACGAAATCCTTCGGCGGCGTCGCATCGTGAAAAAGGAATTCTGCTTTGTCGGTCACGAGGAGCAGGGGTGCTGGCGTTTTGCTCCAGTCAGCCCAGACTTGATCCTGAATCTGAGATGCAAGCCGATAGAATTCGGCGATACGGACCGCATCCTCGTGCGGCAACTGTTGCGCCGCAGCCGCGGTCGTAAGCAGAAGAGCCGACAGGATTCTGCCCACACGATTTAGACGAGCGAACTCACGAGTGGTCATATGTCACTTGTGCCCATGATCGCATTCTTCAGGCTTTTCCCCAACCAAAGTAAGCGACTCGATCACCCGTCCGCCCTCCTGCATCCCCCACCTGTTCGGCGAATCCAATGATGATATCTTTAGGCTCGCGGCGGCACGCGCGCCAGAACTCGCATCGGAAGCCTCATGAAGATCGGTATCACCTGTTATCCCACTTACGGCGGCAGCGGAGTCGTCGCCACCGAACTCGGCCTTGAGCTTGCTCGCCGCGGCCATGATATTCATTTCATCTCTTATTCGCAGCCCATCCGCCTGACCGGCCCCGAACCCAACATTCACTATCACGAGGTCGAGGTCACTCGCTATCCGCTCTTCGAATACCCTCCCTACGACCTGGCGCTGGCCACACGCATGGCCGAGGTCTCGCAGCTCTACGAGCTCGATCTGCTTCATGTGCACTATGCGATTCCTCATTCAGTCAGCGCCATGCTGGCCAAGCAGATGCTCGCCGCCACGCCGCCGCGAAAGAACCTGCCCTTCGTCACCACCCTGCACGGCACCGATATTACCCTCGTCGGCCTCGATCGCTCCTATCTTCCGATTACGCGCTTCTCCATCGAACAAAGCGACGGCGTGACCGCCATTTCGCAATATCTGCGCAACCGGACCATCAGCATTTTCGACATTAAGAATCACATCGAAGTCATTCCCAACTTCGTCAATTGCGATGACTACGCGCGCAATCCGAAGTGGATGGAAAACCGCATCGAATATGTCTCCAACGAAGAACGGCTGCTGGTGCACCTGTCCAACTTTCGGCCCGTAAAGCGCGTCCTCGATGTGATTGAAATCTTTGACCGCGTGCGCAAAAAGATTCCTTCCAAACTTTTGCTGATCGGCGACGGCCCTGATCGCTCGCAGGCAGAATGGCTGGCCGTGCAAAAAGGCATTCATGAACACGTACTCTTTCTCGGCAAGCAGGATCAGATTCGCGAAAAGCTGGCGCTCTCCGACGTGATGTTGATGCCGAGCGAACTCGAATCGTTCGGACTCGCCGCCCTCGAAGGCATGGCTTGCGAGGTGGTCCCCATCGCAACCCGCACCGGCGGAGTGCCCGAAGTGATCGAGCACGGCGTCAGCGGATTCCTCGCCGACGTCGGCGATGTCGAAACCATGGCCCGTTACGCCATCGATCTGCTCGGCGACGAATCAGCTTTGCGCGCCATGGGAAAACGCGCCCGCGCCGCCGCCCAGGAAAAATATTGCTCCAGCAAAATCATTCCACTTTACGAAGACTTTTACCAAAAGGTGCTGGAGCAATCGTCGCACTCGTCATGAGTTCTTCGGCGTCAGGAAGAATCGGCAGCCGCAGCCGGATCAGCGTGCCGCCGCCTTCCCGATTTTCGATCATCATCTTCGCCGCATCGCCGTACAGCACCTTGAGCCGCTCGGCGACATTGGCCATGCCGATGCCGCCGGCGCCAAAGCCATCGGGTTGCTCCAGTGGTTGAGCCGCTCCCATGCCCACGCCGTCATCTTCCACTTCAATCACCAGCCGCGACTTGATCACACGGCTGCGCAGCGTAATGCTGCCGCCTTCGACTTTCGGAGAAAGCCCGTGCTTGATACAGTTTTCAACCAGTGGCTGCAACAGCATGCTCGGCACCATGGTTTCGAGAGATGCCGGCTCGAGATCCTTGATCACTTTAAGTTTGTCCGGTCCAAAACGCACCACTTCAATATCGAGATAGTTGTCGATAAATTCCACTTCTTCGCGCAGCTCTACAAACGAATCCGTACTATGCAGCAAGCGGCGAAGAATAGTCGCCAGTTTCAGAATCATCTCCCGCGCCGTGTCAGGATCAAAGCGCACCAGCGATGAAATCGAATTCAGTGTGTTAAACAGAAAATGTGGATTGATCTGATTCTGCAACGCCGCCATGCGCGCCTGCAGCAGCAACCGCTCCTGCTCTTCAAGTTTGATCTGTATGCGGACGCTGTTGAAGATTTTCAGCTCGATCCCGACCACCATCACCGCCGTCAAATAAATCGCGCTCTCCACCAGGTAGCCGTTGAGGGTCACAGCCCCCGTCCACAAAAATGGGCTCTCCAGGCTGAAGATAGAGTTTGGCCAGAAGCGCCAGATCTCCGTCTGCAAAAAACGCAGGCCGACAATAGTTACGAAAAAAGCGACTTGCCAATCAAACACCCGCGGCCGCGGCAGGTTGCGCCGAATAATGCGATAGATTGTGAGGTCGATGAAAGGCGAGAATGACCAGATGTCATCCTGCTCGGGAACAACCTGCCGCAATTGCCCGGCAATAATTCCGGCAAAGACATTCAGCGGCATCGTCGCCCACTCGCCGTAAAACGCCGCCGGCAACGATATCAGAGCGCCGCCAAGCCCTCCCGATAAGCGCCCGCCGATCACGCCCAGCAGCAGCGCGGTCTCCAGCGAGAGATCGCCGGCAATAAAACTTTTCACGCTGCATCGTATCCAGACGCCGAGTCCGATCGGGATCGCCATCCACAATGCCAGATAAATTTTGTAGCGCGTGGCACGCCGCTCGCGGAAGATCAGACTCTTGAATTCCTTCGAGCGCACCAGCGCGCTCGACAACGCCGCGGCCACGCCCAGCTTGATCAGAAGATTGACGAGTATCAGCCGCGGTTCCAGCATTCGATGTCATCCTGAGCGGAGTCGAAGAGCCTGCCCTGAGCGAAGCCGCAGGGATCCCCTTCGAACCTCACTGCGCACGCTTCAGCCTTCGATTCTACCCGCAGCCTCGCGTAGCACCTGGTCGACGTTAACCTTCGACCCCGCCCGAATTCCGCCCTGCGCAAAATCGCGACTTCCTCCGCCGCGTCCGCCAACGGACGACAGCACTTGCTTAAGTAGCGCGCCCATATCCGCAGGCGAGCCAGTCACATTGCCGGGCACCGTCACCGGCGTCTGCGTAAACACTAAACCCGCCGGATCTATCGTGCTCGCCACAAGCGCAATCGCCGGCGTCGCACCACGTGTTGCCTTCTGCGCAAACAATTTCGCGAAGTTGATGTCACGATCCGAGAACACCCGCACCACAATCTTGCGCCCGTTCTTCTCCGCCTGGTCATGAAGCGCGGACCAAGCCATCAGCCCGGCGAGCTCATCGAGCGCGTCTTCTCTCTGTTTCCGCAGCAGCTTGCTTTCCGCTGCACTTTTGCGAATCTGCTGCGGCACATCCCACAACTGCGCCGAAAATAGCGCAGCCGCCTCGCTGAGCGCGCCATAATCGCGCCGCGCCATCCGCACCGCCCGCTGCCCGCAAACAAATTCCACACGAGTTCCCTGCCGCACCTTTTCCGTCTTGCGCAAGAGAATCGAACCGATCTGCCCGCTCGCACTGACATGAGTTCCGCCGCACGCTGATAGATCGAAATCCTCAACTTCGACGATGCGCAGTTCATCGCGCTCCGCCGGAGGCACTTTGCGCAAGCCCAACTTCTCCGCATCCGCCCGCGAAACATAACGAATTCGCATCGGCCGATTCTCAAACACGATCTCATTGGCGCGCTTCTCGGCCCCCATAATCTGCTCCAAGGTCAGCGCAGGCGTTGCCAAATCGATGGAGCAATAATCCTCCGCCATGTGAAACGAGACCGTCGGCAACTGATAAAGCTCAATGAAGGCAGCTGATAGAACATGCTGTCCGGAATGCTGCTGCATGTGATCTTGCCGCCGATCGCGATCGATGATTCCGCCGACCCGAGCGCCCACCGCCGGCAACTTCGCCGGCGCCTGCAGATAATGGAGCACTCGGCCATCTTCCGCATCCGCAACTTCGGCAACGCGCAGCCGCTCAGCACCCTCAAGCGTGAGCCACCCCGTGTCATGCACCTGCCCACCGCTCGTCGGATAAAACGCGCTTTCGCGCAGAACCACCGCTGGACGCGCCTGCTCAGACGACGCCGGAATAACATCTTCAATGACCGATTCGAATTCGTGCGTATCAGAACTGTCGTAGTAAATGCGCTTGGTCATGGCAGAATGCAACGTGACAAAATAAAAAGTCAGGCACCGGCGCTCCACTGCACACGAAAGAGCCCGTTACCGTTGCTTCCTTCCGGACCTGGCGGGGTTGGCGGGAAAACGTCGCGCGGAACCGATGCCTGACTCTACATCTTAGCAAGAGATCGCCGAAAACAGGAACGGCCGCGCCAGCTTCTCCGACTATCTTTTCGACTATGATCGATGCACGATGCAATCCGAATGCGCCAAATATAAGGAGCTGAAAGCACGAGAGGATCGCGCTCACGCAACTTGGACTTCTTTTCTCTACCGCAACGAACACAAGCCAAAATTATCGGATAAGGCCAAACGGAAGCATCAGAAAGAAGAAATGGAAGCCTATCAGCAAGCTCACAAGGCGCGCCTCGCACACGCAAAGACCTGTCCAACGTGCACGTCCAACCTTTCAGATCCTTCCGATACAGATCCGTCCAGGAAAGACAAACAGATCAGCGACCTCTAACACGTGCCGCGGACTTCCCAGCCCAAGCGAGGCCATCTGAATATCTGCCGGCATCGATGATCGCCTGTACTTTCCAATGGGCGAGGTCGATGTTAGAAAGGTCAACGACCGCGACTTGGTTGCTCGCAGGGCAGGAGACATACGCGACCAAGCCATCGGGGCGCACCAGGATCTCGGCTGGCCCATGCGGGACGTCAATGGTTCGCACAACCTTCGGCTCAGCTGTCCCAAAATCAACGACGGCAACTTTTCCGATCGAAGGTACGGCCACAAGAAGCCAGCGCCCGTCCGTGGTCGAGGCCGTGCCGTAGCCAATACCGGGCAAGGATACCCAACTCTTAAGCTTGTTAGTGGATGTATCGATCACCGCAAGCCGCGGTTGGGCCTGGTCGGCGGTAAATACCATGCTGTCATCATTAGAAATGGAGATACGCTGGGTCGAGCCCGAAATCGGTATGACGGCGATAGTCTTTCGCGCCGCCATATCAAGCACTGAGACGGTGCCCGGACCAACGTTGGCAGTGTAACCGCGGCGGCCATCATGTGAGATCGCAAGCATATGTGATTCCGCCTGTGTAGTCGGGATGGAGCCAACCACCTTCAGAGTATGCGGATCGACGATGGTCACGGATTGGTCTAGTTCGGTCGTGATATAGAGAAGATCACGGTTCGGATTATCGTGGTTCGCAACATAGATCACACAATGCGGCCTTACGCCGTGTCCAAAATCAACGTTGCCGATAACCTTGCGGCTTGGGATGTCGATGACGACCATGTAGCGGCCGTCGGTTCCCGGCTTGCCCACGCCAGAATCGCCGTAGATGGGCACATAGGCGATGCGGCCGTCGGGAGATGCTGCAGCCTCGTGACCGGTGACGCCACCTTCGGGCACAGCCGCGATCTGTTTGGCGGTTCCAAGATCAATGATGCTGAGATTTCGGTCCCCCTGATTGGCTACTAGCAGCAAGCCTTCTGACCCATTAACAGAGTGGCCCTGCGAGTAGCTGAGCAGAGAAACGCTCCCCAGGCAAATAACTAACCGGAGGAGGCGCATAAAGAGTGGTTTGGGCATAGCTCGGAAGTCTACCATCGTCCCGCGCAGGGAGCCCTGCCAATGCCATCCCGGACGCGACAGATCAGAAAAACCTCACCGCACCACCAGCACTTCCCGTATCGCATCCCGCGCCAGAAAGAATTTGATCGACGCAAAATCGCGGAAAAGATTTTCAATGTGCCGGTTATTAAACACGCGCTGCAAACGCGGAGACACTTTCTCGGACGAAGGACGCCCTGGCGGCGCGAACTTCACCTCCTGCATCTCCAGCATGTCGGTCCCGGTTACGTGATAGCGATAGCAGGTTGAATCCGGCCCCGCATCCCGCGTGTGAAAAAAGGCCAGCAGAAATCCCCCCGGCTTCATCACCGACCACAGTCGATCGATGGTTGGCTTCACCAGGCTTTCTTCCATGTAATCGGGTAGGTTCCATACCAATGCCACGTCGAATTGAGCGGCAGGATAGACCAGGTTTTCATCCAGAAATTTCTTGCTGTCAATAACCGAATTCCCCGCGTCGTCCTGCACCCGCAGCGCCGGATCGAGCGACGAGCACAACAAATCTTCGCTGTAATTCTTGTGTCCATTGTTGGTGAAGAAGCGAATGTTGCTGGCCGAGGTCGCGCCCATATCGAGCACGCACAGACCCTCCTGCGAATTCAGCAGCCGCGAAACCTCTCCCATGCCGCTCGATCGACGCGTAAGCTTCTGCGGGGCTGCGGGACTGGCTACCGGGTTAGAGCTCCGAAAAAATTTCATTACATTTTTAGAGACAGACGACATAGTTCCACGTAAAGCCCCGCGCACCCGGAAGCGCAATCAACCTGCCATAAGCCCGCTTAATCCTCATCACCAAAAGCGAAGCGCAAACACCGCTAAGAACTCCGCCGATACCGACCGACGATGCGTCACGACGCAGCGACCCGTCCCGCTTCCCTCTGCACATCGACTTTCCCTTTCAGAAAAGCGCCTTCCTCGATGGCTATGCGCTGCGTGGTCACGTCGCCCGTCATCACCGCCGACTTGCGCAAATCCACCCGCTCCGAAGCACTAACGTTGCCATCGAGCTTGCCCTGAATCACCACCGACTTCGCGCTGATATCGGCCTTAACATTTCCGTTCGGCCCGATCGTCAGGCTGTTGCCGCGCAACTCGATCTTGCCTTCCACATTGCCATCCACGTATAAATCCTCGGAGCCCGACAACTCTCCCTTGATGACGACCGACTTGCCAATGTGGGCAAACTCTCCGGTCTTCGGAGCATCCATGCTTTGGCCTCCATCCTCGCTCGCGCTCTGCTCGCCGCGAATGAACCGATTGTAAATCATTCGCGCTATCGCAGCGCCACTCCGCACCCGGAAATCATTCTTGATCAGCAACTTACTATTGCCGACTCCAATCTTGCTACAAACCCACTGCCTCGTTTGCTAGGATCGTAGGGTGGGGCTGCTGTGAAGCCAATGATGCCATCCTCCATCACGACAGCCGCGATCTCGATCCCGCGCATACTTCGGTCAGTCGTCTGCATCGTGCTGCTCGCGGCTCTTAGTTTTGCTGGACAGCCTCCATCCAATTCCGTTCACCCCGATCCCGCGGAACTCATGCGCGAGTCTGCTAACAACGAACTCAGCGCGGCCCAGGACAACACCGCACATTTTCTGTTTCGCGGCATAAAAACGACGCCCAAGGGATCCACTACCCGGCTCTACGTCGAGACCAACGAAGCGACGGCCGGTCTGGTGATCGGGTACAACGGCCAATCTCTCACTCCCGAACAACGCCGCGACGAAGAGGCGCGCGTCCAACGTTTCATCGACAATCCCGAAGAAATGAGAAAGAAGCGCGAGCAGGAGCGTCAGAACGTAGAGCGCACCCTGCGCATTATGCACGCCATGGCCGACGCTTTTCTTTTCGACTACGTCGGCGAAGAACCGGCTCCAGAAGGCGCTGGCCGGGCCGGCGAGTCGCTGATCAAATTAACCTTTCGCCCCAATCCCGCCTACCAGCCCCCGTCGCATGTGGAGGAGGTGCTCCCCGGCATGCAGGGCTACGTACTGATCGACGCCGAGCATCACCGCATCGCCCGCATCGACGGCACGCTCTTCAAAGAAGTCGGTTTCGGCTGGGGAATTCTCGGCCACCTCGATCGCGGCGGCCGCTTCATCGTTCAACAGCAAGAGGTCGGAGACAATCTCTGGGAAATTTCCAGCATGACCTTGAGCTTTACCGGGAAAATTCTGCTGTTCAAGAATCTCAATATCAATTCAACGGAAGTTTTTAGCCGCTTCAAACGCGTCCCTGCGGACCTCACCTTCGCGCAGGCACTCGAGCTGCTAAAGAAAGAGGAAGTCGTCGTAGCCGCAGAAACCACCGCCAAAACTGCCGCCAGCAAAGTTGACCACGAGTAACTGATCCAATAACAACTCATGCAAAGACAAGCCTTCGTGCCCTTTGTGGTTCAAGCTCTTCCAAGCACAACATCGAACTGACTCATCGAGAAAACGAGGCATCTATTTCCCCGCGCGAAACGTCTCCTCTCGCACCGTGAACTTCCGCACCAGATCTTCGCGCACTTCATAACCCGTGCCAGCCGCATCACTGATCGCGATCATTCCATCGGAGCGCACCTCAACCTCAGGTTCGATAATGTCCTCTTTCCAATAGCGTTTCGAAGCCGATACATCTCCCGGCAGCCGGAAATTTTCCAGCGTCGATAACGCAATATTGTGGCTCCGTCCCACGCCCGATTCCAGCATCCCGCCGCACCAAGCCGGCACATTGTGCCGCAACGCGACATCGTGAATTTTCTTCGCCTCGCTGAAGCCGCCCACGCGCCCCACCTTGATATTAAGAATGCGAGCCGCTCCGATCTCCAGCGCAAAATCAGCATCGCGAGCATTCAGAATCGACTCATCCAAACAAATTGCAGTCTCGATAGCTTTCTGTAGCCGAGCGTGCAAATAAATCTCGTCATTCCACAGCGGTTGCTCGATCATCAGCAATTTGAAAGCGTCGAATTTGCGGAGGTGTTCGACCTGATCAAGCGTATACGCGGAATTTGCATCCACGCTGAGCACAATATCCGCCCAGCGCGATCGAATCTTCTCCAGCACATTCAAATCCCATCCCGGCTTCACCTTAACCTTGATCCGTCGGTATCCCGCCGCCAACTCCGTTTCGATCTTCTCCAGCAGTTGTTCAGGCGAGTCCTGAATGCCGATCGAAACGCCGCAAGCGATCTCGCGTCGTGTTCCTCCGAGCAACTTCCACAGCGGAATCTTTTTCTGCCGCGCCTCCGCATCCCACACCGCATTTTCCAGTGCCGCCTTCGCCATGCGATGCCCGCGCACCCGAGCAAATCGCGCCTCACAATCACGCCCCGCATCCAACGCGCCTGTCATCAACAGCGGCGCCAGGTAATTCTTGATCGTAGGCCACGCCGTCCCGGTCCATTCCGGACTGTAATAAGGATCCTCCCCCGCGACGCACTCGCCCCACCCGCGCACTCCATCGGCCTCAAGGCTCACCAGCAGAATGCGTCTTCCGTAGACGCGCCCAAAGCTCGTTTCAAAAAAATGCACGAGCGGCATGTGAATTTCACGCAGCGTGATCGATTCAATTTTCATAATTTAGCCGTACGAATTTCCGAAACAACGGGTGCCCCGCGTCTCGCGCTTTTCGAGGTGGACATTCTGGGTGCCCCACGTCTCGGGCTTTTCGAGGTGGACATTCTGGGTGCCCCACGTCTCGCGATTTTCGAGACGTGGGTCGCCATACTGAGCGCACCGGAACACTCTAATACTGCCAGCCCTCGTGCCACTCCCCCAGCAAGAACCGCCCATCCCCGCGCTCATCGCGTTCATAACCGAGCACGCTCAGTCCGCGCGCGAATGCCCTAACAAACGGCTCGCGATTCCTCTCCTGCACCGCCAGCGCCTGCGCCCGCATAGCCGCCGCAGACTTCCACTCATAAATCTCTGCCGGCACATCAATCCGCGCCCGGCACTCGAAGGTGGCAAAAGGAACATCAGCTAACACCGCTTCCACCCGCTTCGACGTCATCCACCACTCCGCCACCAGTCGGTCCGACGGCAGCCCTCCCTGCAACGGCGAGGACGTGACTCCATACTGATTCACGCTATATCGCCGGGCAATCGCGCCCAGCTTCTCGATATTCAAATAGGCGTTCTTAATCTCCAGCGGATCAAACGTCCACTCCATCAACTCAAAGCCTCGCGCCAGCGCATCTTCGCGCTGATAGAGTTTCATGCGCCGCCCCAGCCCGCCATTGCGATACTGCTCGCGCACCGCCAGCATTTGCGAATGCAGGTAAGCATGTCCATTCCGCACTCCAGGAATCGCCATCGCAAAACCGATCAACTCATCGGCGCCTTCGGTTTCTCCGCCGTTACTGTGCTCGCCGTCACTATGAACGAACGCCCCAATCACCTGACCGCCAATTTTATTGGCGACAACAAACAACCGCACCGGAACCAATTCCGCGTCGGAAAACTCCCACACTTCTTTCTGAAGCGCAAAGCACGCCTGCATCTCCTCCAGAGCCTCGCACTTGCGGATGACAATCTGTCCAGCCGCCGCTTCCATCACGCCGGCTCTTCCTGTTTCTTCGCCTCTTGCCATAGTGCTTCCAACTCATCCATCGACGCCTGCTGCGGCCCTCGCCCCTCTGCGTGCAGCCGCTCCTCCATCCACTGAAATCGTCGCTTGAATTTGCGATTCGTCTTGCGCAACGCCGACTCCGGATCAAGCGCCAGAAAGCGCGCAATATTCACCAGCACAAAAAACATATCTCCCACTTCATCTTCCAGCCGCGCGCGCAGTTCGTCGGAGATCTCCGGCCTGCCCGATCCCGCAATTCCTCTTCCGCCCGGCGTTCCGTCGCCTGAAGCCAGCGCCGCGCCCTCCAACTCCTCCCGCAGCTCAACCGTTTCTTCTTCGAGCTTCTCAAAAAGCCCCGCCATCTCCGGCCAGTCAAATCCCACCCGCGCCGCGCGCGAACTGAGTTTATAGGCCTCCATCAGCGCCGGCACTTTCGACGACACGCCAGTCAGCACTGACTGCGCATCTTTCGATCTCGCATCATCTGGCGATTGCCTTTTCGCGTCTCCATCCTCACCCAATCGCTTCTTCTTCTCCTCCGCCTTCAGCGCCTCCCAGTTGCGCAAGACCTCGGCAGAAGTATCTGCCTTCACGTCGCCAAAGACATGCGGATGCCGATCCACTAATTTCGTCGATAACCGGTCGAGCACATCGTCCACCGAGAAGCGCCCCTCCTCCTTAGCCATCTGCGAATAAAAAAGCACCTGCAACAGCAGATCGCCCAGTTCCCCGGTCAGTTCCGGCCAATCGCGATTATCAATCGCTTCGAGCACTTCATATGCTTCTTCCAGCGTGTATGGTTTGATGGAGTCGAAAGTCTGTTCGCGATCCCAAGGGCATCCGCCCGGACCCCGCAACCGCGCCATAATCTGAACCGCGCGCTCGAATCGTTCGCCAGTGGTAGGCATTCTCTTCAATGTAAATGAGTGGGATTTTGCGAGCAATGGCAGTGCGCGCGTAGGGACGGGCGCCTCGCCCGTCCATGCCGAGTGAAGCTCGGCAGCGCTCTTAGACAGTGCTCATCCCTCAGTTTCTATCTATTGCCCATTCCGCAGGGTCCGCACCATCAGTTCCGTCTCATCCGAAATGATCGCATCCATGCGCCACTCCGCAAATTCTCGCATGCGCGCCGCCCGATTCACCGTCCAAACCATGACCTTCTTCCCCGCGCCACGCACCTGCTCAACCAATCCTTCATCCACTAGCTTGAAATGTGGGATCACCCACTCCGCCGCCGTTTCCCGCCACGCGCGAAGCTCGCTCCGGCTTTCACAAAGCAATCCCAGCGGAATCGCCGCATCGACACTATGAACAGCCGCGAGCACCTCAGGAAGAAACGAAGACACTACATATCCCTTGCGCGGAGGGTGCGCCAGCAGCGCCGAAACTGTCCGTCGTTCCAGCCCACCAACCTTCAACTCAATATCAAGAAACGCACGCGACCCAAATTGCCGCAACACATCTTCCAGCGTGGGCAGCGCCAAACTCTCAGCAGTCGCGGTCGCAATCGAAATTCCCCCAAACCTCGCATCGTGGCAGATCACTGCCTGTCCGTCGCGAGAAAGCCGCACATCGAACTCGAACCCGTCGCACCCATGCTGCAAACAAAGTTCAAACGATGCCAGACTATTTTCAGGAATGTGGCGAGAGGCCCGAGCACCGCGATGCCCGAGCAGAAGAGGTTCAGTCATTTATTCTTTGGAGCTTTTCTCGGCGCACTCGGCGTCTCGGCGGTGAATCCGCACCTCAATCCAAATCAAAATCCCGAATCGGCCGCCCCGTATCTGGCGTTTCCTTGGCCTTCTTCACCGCTTCCTGGAATTTTTTCTCCAGCAACTCCGAGGCGTGTTTCTGCGCTTCCATCGACTGCCGGAAAATGGAATCGCGCCGGCTGTCCTGCTCCTTCATGGCGCGAGCCGCTTCTTCCATGTCGTTGAAGGTTTTTGGCTTGACCGGAGCGGTATGCGCGATGATGCTGCGCGTCGCCGGATCAATCTTCATGACCGCGCCGCAGCAGGGGCAGGTCACATCAAAATTAGACTCTTGAAATTTGGAATCGCGCTTCGCCACACCGCGATCATACCGCAAATCCGCCTCAGCGCGGCGTCAGTTGAATGGGCAAAATGTGAAAGACATAGAGCATCTCCCAACCCAGCAGGACTATCGACACCAGCACTACCAGCACCGCCAGAATCTCGCCAAAACTCAACCCGGATTTCTCCTGTTCGAAGCGCCGCGCCCCCAGGCTCAAAATATTCAGTGTGGCAAATCCAAACACCAGCCCCCAGAGAATGTTGTAAATTTCCTCGCGCGTCGATCGCAACAGAAACATCGCGGGCAATGCCGCAGCCGCCAATGCGTGCAGTGCGCGCGGGAATTGCGCCCACTCGCGCACCTGCCCGATCGCAAAGAATACCGCTACATAGCTTCGAGATACAGCTCTGAGGGGCCGGAGCACTCTCATTTGGGAACATTGATAGTATCGTGTTTGCCCTCCTCAAGTCAGCCGCAACCCGCGAACCGTTGACCCATTAGTTCACGCGGTTGCTTTTCTCCGAGCGGTCACGCAGGATAGTACGACGCAGCGTCGGAGAAGCACTTGAGCCAACTGGCTAGCGACAAATCATGATCGTCAACTTCGCCGAGCGGGCGCACAACCACAACTGGGAACTCGACCCGGTCACCCGTTCCCTGCTCGACACCGATTTCTACAAACTGCTGATGCTCCAGTTCATCTGGAAGCATTATCCGAAAACTCAGGTCTCATTCTCGCTCGTCAACCGCACGACATCGGTCCGCCTCGCCGACATGTTCGCGCGCGAAGAACTCATACACCAGATGGAACACGTTCGCAAACTAGGGTTTCGTCGATCAGAGTTGGTCTGGCTCGCCGGCAACACTTTCTACGGACGCCGCGGCATTTTTGAGCCCGCCTTCCTCGAATGGCTGGAGCGCGACTTTCGCTTGTCGGACTACGAATTATCCATTGCTGACGGACAGTTCGTTCTCACCTTCGACGGACTGTGGACGGAAGCAACGATGTGGGAGCTGTATGTACTCTCCATTCTCGACGAACTCAAGACCCGCGCCGCGCTAAAAAAGCTGACCGAGTTCGGTCTCGACATTCTTTACGCTAGAGCGAAAACAAAGCTCTGGGGGAAGATCGAACGCCTGCGAGGCGTGCCAGGGTTAGCCGTCGCCGACTTCGGAACCCGCCGCCGTCACAGCTTCCTCTGGCAGGAATACGTGGTTAACGCCATGGCTGGAAATCTGGGCGCCGCCTTCACCGGAACCTCGAACGCCTTCCTCGCGCACAAACACGATCTCGAAGCCATCGGCACCAACGCCCACGAAATTCCGATGGTCCTCGCCGTGCTCGCGCCCGATGACGATGCTCTCAAAGCTTCGCAGTATAAAGTCCTCGAATTATGGCAGCGCACCTACGATGGCGAACTCCGCATCATGCTGCCCGACACTTTCGGCACGACCCAGTTTCTGGAAAATGCTCCCGACTGGGCCGCCGATTGGACCGGCCAGCGCGTCGACAGCAAAGATCCATATATCGGCGGCGACGAATATATCGCCTGGTTGAAGGCCCACGGACGCAATCCGCAAGCCAAGCGCCTCATCGTCTCCGACTCCCTCGACGTCGACGAAATCCTCGGCCTCCACGCCTATTTCGGCGGAGGGCTAGCGAGCGGCGTCACCGCGAGGGACTTCCGCAGCGCCGCTGATTTTCATGACGCGAAGAAATGGACTGCCGGCCGCCGCATTCGTTTCAGCGCCGGCTGGGGAACCCTGTTGACCAACGACTTCCGCGGCTGCGATCCCTCTGGCGGCAGCGATTTTGATCCCGTCAGTCTGATCTGCAAAGTGTCAACCGTCGAAGGCAAGCCAGCCGTGAAGCTCTCCGACAACTACGCCAAAGCCCTGGGCACGCCCTCCGAAATCGAACGCTATCGCCGCGTCTTCGGCAGCAAAGGCATGAGCAACATCCCCGTAATCACATGAATGCCGACACAGTGTCGTGTGCCAAGAGACCTCGCCGACCCTAACATAAAGAGGGTGCCCCATTCATTCGCGTTCTGTGCGAATGAGTGGGCCGCCAGACTGCGAACACCGATATTAAAGCGACCGCAAAAATGACAGAACCTGATTTTCTCTACGGCACCGCGTGGAAGGAAGATCGCACCCCAGCCCTGGTCGAACTCGCTCTCCGCGCTGGTTTTCGCGCCATCGACACCGCCAACCAGCGCCGCCATTATTTCGAAGAAGGAGTCGGTAAAGGTTTAGCCGCCGCGTACCGCGCCAGAATAGTCACCCGCCACGATCTTTTTCTGCAAACAAAATTTACCTATCAGCGCGGGCAGGATCACCGTCTGCCCTACGATCCCGCCGCAACTCTCGGCGTCCAGGTCGCGCAATCGATGGCCAGTTCGCTCGAGCATCTCGGAACCGATCATGTCAACAGCTACGTTCTCCACGGCCCCGCCTCTAACTACGACTGGATCGACGCCGACGCTGAAGTATGGGAGGCCATGCGCCGCGAGCGCGATTCCGGACGCACTCGCCTGCTAGGCGTAAGCAACGTTTCTCTCGACCATCTCGAGCAGATGGTTACCAGCGGCGCCGAACTTCCCGCGTACGTACAAAATCGCTGCTACGCGCGCCTAGGCTGGGACCGCGATGTCCGCCTCTTCTGCCGCGAGCGCAACATTATTTATCAGGGATTTTCGCTTCTAACCGCGAATCAGGAAGTCGTGCACCATCCACTAATCGCGCGTACCGCTGCGAGCAAGGGAACAACGCCCGCTCAAATCGTCTTCAGCTTTGCCCGCGCCATCGGAATTCTCCCTCTAACCGGCACATCCAGCGCCGAGCACATGAAACAAGATCTATCCAGCCGCGATCTCACGCTACCGTCAGAAGTCGTCCAGGCAATCGAGTCCATCTAGCTCTGCTCGCGTAGGGACGGGCGCCCTCGCCCGTCCAAGTCGAGCGCAGCTCGACAGGTACCGACGCCGCTGCACTCTCTAGTCACTTTATCTGCCCCACCGCCTCGCGCTCGCCCACCTGCTGCCGCCACATCGCGTAGTACAAGCCTTTCTGGTCAAGTAACTCCGAGTGCCGCCCGAATTCGACGATGTGCCCGCGCTCCAGCACATAAATCCTGTCGGCGTGCATCACCGTCGACAATCGATGCGCAATCAGAATCGTGATCGCCTCCTGATTCGTCGCTACGTCGCGAATCGTGCGGCTGATCTCTTCTTCCGTCAGCGAGTCCAGCGACGAGGTCGCTTCGTCGAACACCAACAATTGCGGATGCCGCAACAATGCGCGCGCGATCGACAGTCGCTGCTTCTCACCGCCCGAAACTTTGACGCCACCTTCGCCAATGAGCGTATCCAACCCGCGATCGGCGCGTGAAAGCAGGCTATGCGCAGCCGCCTGTTGCAAAACCTGCATGCATTCCGCGTCCGTCGCCTCCGGATTCACAAACAACAGATTCTCGCGAATCGATCCCGAGAACAACTGCGTATCCTGCGTAACGAACCCAATCTTTTCGCGCAGCAAATCAAGATCCACGCGATGCGACGGAATCCCGTTGTAAAGAATCTCGCCCAACTTCGGAGCATACAAGCCAACCAGCAGTTTCACCAGAGTCGACTTCCCTGCCCCCGACGGCCCCACAAACGCAATCGTGTCGCCCCGAGCCGCGCTGAAAGCAATCTCATCGAGAGCCAGCGCAGTTGAGCTGTGATGCTGAAAACTGACACGATCAAACTGCAACGTCATCAACTCATCGACTGGCTCCGGATTCACCGGCTTCGGATCCCGCGGTGTATCGAGAATCTGCTGAAAATTCTGCAGCGACACTTCCGTCTCCCTATAAATATTGATCACGTTGCCCAACTCCTGCAGCGGCCCAAAAATAAAAAACGAATACATCCACAGCGAGAAAAATTGCCCGATCGTAATCTCCTGCCGAAAAATCAGATAAAGCATCAAAAATAAAATACTGGAGCGCAGCGCATTGACCGCCGTCCCCTGCACAAAACTCAAGCTGCGCAGGTATTTCACCTTCTTCAATTCAAGTTTCAAAATCTTGTGTGTAATCCCGTTGAGCCGCCCCACTTCCTGATTCGCCAGCCCCAGGCTCTTCACCAACTCGATATTGCGCAGCGACTCAGTCGTCGAACCCGCCAGCGCCGTCGTCTCGGCGACAATGGTCTTCTGCATTTTCTTAATCCGCTTGCTGAGCACCGAGCTGATGATTCCCAGCAACGGCACAGTAAGCAAAAACGCCGGCGCGATCGACCAATGCACGCAGAACGCATAGATCATCACGAAAACTATGCCGATGAGCGAAATAAAAAGAACGTTGATTGCAGAAGTAATGAAGCGCTCGACGTCGCTCCGAACTTTTTGCAGTTTGCCCAGCGTCTCGCCGCTGCGCTGATCCTCAAAAACCTGATAAGGCAAATCCAGCGAATGCTGGATTCCATCCGAATACATTTTCGCGCCCAGTCGCTGCACTATCACATTCACGAAATAATCCTGAAAATTCTTGGCCACGCGCGACACAAACGCCACACCCATCGCCGCCAGCACCAGTAGTCCGGCGCCGCGAATAAACTGCGCCTGCGTGTACTGGTGATACTTGGTCGCGTAGCTGTCGATGACGTGGCGAAAAATTAGTGGATCGAGCAGCGAAAATACCTGGTTGATCGTGGCCAGCAAAAGCGCCGCCGCAAACAGCTTCCAGTAATGTTTGGAGTATTGAAAAAGAAGATTCATGATGTCAGCGCGCAAGCAAACAGGCGATGCGGTTTAGATGACGCGCCGCTGATTTCGATTCACGCCGTGCCGGTGTTGGCGAGCGCTTCCACCGCTTCCCAAGTCGTACCAAAGGTCACGAAAAATTCCGTCACTTTGGTGATTTCCATAATCCTGCGCACGCGCGGCTTCACTCCGGTCAGCACCAGGCAGCGTCCTTTTTTCTGATGCGAAACGTACGCCGCCACCAGCGATCCCAAGCCCACCGAGTCAATATAAGGAACATCCGACAGGTCGAGAATCATCGTGTCCGCCTCTTCGTGATGCACCGCCCGGTCAAATTGCGGAGCCGTCTCCACCGTGATCGGGCCGCGCAGCAACAGAATCCGCTGATCCTGCGCTACTCCTTCATAGCGTTCGACGGTGAGTTCCTGTAAGGCCATGGCAAAAGATTGTAGGCCACTCCGCCGCCCGTGTCACCTTCTTAAAGGGCCGCCCGCCGCTCGTTTGTTCCTATCACCAAAATCGGTCAAACTCCGCACCTACTGCGGCTTCTTGTCGTCCCCGTGATTCTCATACGTCGAATATTGATCGCCCGGATGCTTCATCTTGACCGTGATTTGCATCTGCGGCTTGTTGATCTCGTAATCTTCTCCGAAGGTCTGGAAATGGGGCGCCATCACCTGCACCCGCAGCGGACCATACGGAATCCCGTCAACGTTCGTCTTCCCGTCCGCATCCGTTTTCAAATCCATCTCTCCCTGCGCCTGCTTGCCCTTGCGCTGCACCGGGTGCAGCACCACCTGCGCATTCCGCACCGGCTTGCCGTCCGTATCGCGCACAACCACAAACTGCAAACTCGACATCGGACCCTCATCGTCCTGGCCCCATGCCAACTGACCACACGTTAACGGCAGCGCTCCGAGAGCGAGCACTATCAATGCCGCCACTGCGACGTTAGCAAATTTCATTTTCATGGCTATTTCATCCCATCCGTGAACGGCAGCTCCATCATCATCACTGCGGCTTCTGCTGCGGCGTCTTGCTGGCGTCCGGTTTCTTTGGGTCTCCGTTCCCAGTCGTGTACTGTCCGGTGGGACGCTTCAACTTCACCGTAATCTCCAGCTCCGGCTTGTTGATGTTGTAATCCTCCCCATAAGTCTGAAATCCCGGTGCTAGCACCTGCACGCGCAGCTGACCATAAGGAATCCCGTCAATGTTCGTCTTCCCGTCGTTATCCGTCTTCAGCTCCAAACCGCCGAGTTCCTGTTTCCCATTCTTTTTTACGGGATGCAGCACCACCGCCGCATTCCTAACCGGCTTGCCGTTGTAGTCTCTTACCACGACAAACCGCAGGTCTGACATAGGCCCCTCATAATCATCCTGCGCCACAGCCTGGCCGACGAGGCCCGTCCCAACAACGATGATCAATGCCCCCACAACTGCGCTTATGATCGTAAAGCCTTTCTTCATATCCACCCATTCTAGCCCGCAGACTTATTTACTTCATCCCTCTCACCACATACACCTGCGACAGCGTCTGCATGTAGGGATAGGCATACGCGCCTCCATCGCCCAACATATAGGAGCCACCGATGCTCACAGCACCCGCAGCCAAACCCTCGCCGAGGGTTCTTACTAACTCCATCTTTCCCGTAACCGGGTCCGCCCGATAAACGCTTCCCGTCTTACCGCTCTGCCGGACCGGAATTGCCAGAAGCGAGGCCCCATCCGGCGACCATCTTACGTGGTAGTTGGAGTCCAGGCCCGGAATCAGCCGCAAGGCGTTGCCTTCGCCTAAATTGGATGGTTCGAGTTGCCATATGCCCCACTTCCCATCCGGCCCCATCACCACCATGCTCCGGCCATCTGGCGACGGTTCCACCCCCACCACTGCCTCCGGAGTAATCGGCTTCGAATCTCCGTTGCTTACCGCAATCAAGTAATCACGCGCCCCGTGTCCCGGCTCGACTCCACTGGCCAGCAGTTCTTTGCCGCCGGCCAGCCACCGCACTTTGTGATAGCTCACGTTGTCGTGCGTCAACTGTCGCGCCTCGCCAACTCCTGTCGGCACCAGCCTGAGCGGCCCGCCCTTCGCCGGTTGCGTAACTACCCACTTGTCATCGGGAGAGATCGCCAATCCCACTCCTTCGCCAATTCTCACCGGCGGAGATCCATCGCTGTCACGAACAAACACGGTGTAATTCGGTCCGCCCCCGTCCCCTGCCTCTTCGAACAATATCTTCCGGCCGTCACGGCTCAGATCGCCAAGAATCGACCAATCGAGCCATCCCAGTTCGCGCTCCTCTTTGCCACCAGGTGGCACTCCACGAATTCCAATGCGCCGGCGATGAGCCACCATCAGCGTCATCTCATTACGCCGATCTTGCAGCCACATTCCGCCTGGCACATTGGTGATGGTTCGCACTTTGCCCGATAGCGTTACAGCCCGCGGGTTTACCGCACTCCCAGCGCCGGTAGATGTAAACCAGATTTCATCGCCGCTGGGCGACCATAGAATTCCCTCCAGTGAGACCCACCCCGGAGTAAGTATCCTCTCCTTATTATTATTGCTGCTGGCGTCCGACCCGATTACCGCGACCGCGCCCTCGTCGTCGCCCACCGCGTTTTGATGATCGGCGAACGCAATCCATTTCCCGTCCGGTGATATCCGCGGATGACTGATCCAGTTCGTGCCGTCAACCAGCACCTTCCCAATCGGATATTCCAATCTCCAATGCTGACTCTCCGGCACATATCGAACCACTGCCATACTCTCGCCGTCCGCCGCCCACTCCGCGTCTTCAACATTCTCCAGCACCTCTCGCGGCGCCCCTCCGCTCATCGGCAGCCGCGCCAGCGTTCCGATGTATTCAAACCCAATCAGATTTACGGATTTGAGCCGCACCGCCAACTCTCCGCTCTTCGAGATCGAGAGCACCTCCGCATCCTTCAATCCCAGTTCGCGCGCGCCGTGGTCATCGGCGCGCCCCATATACAACTGGTTTTCACCGCCGTCCCATGAAGCGCTATAAACGATGCTGCCGTCCGGCGTAAAGCGCGCATTCCCAATCGACCCTGTGCGAAATGTAATCGGCTGATACTCGGGCAGAGTGGCCTGAACTGATCTTCGGCCCCACCACCAGCCCACGCCGAGCATCAATCCCGCCAGCACAACAACGCCCGCCACTTCGCGCAATATGTTCCGCGATGTCGATTCTTTTCCCCGCGCAGGCGTTTCTGCCAACGCAGGCTCTGCCATCCCCGTCGACGCAATCGCCGACTGCGCACCCGTCTTACCCATCACCGAACCAAGTCCCGAAACATCCGTCAGCGCTTCGAGATTGAACGCCAGATCTCCCGCCGACTGAAAGCGCTGCGCCGGATTCTTCTCCAGGCAATGCAACACCATTCGCTCCAGCGCAGGAGGAACATTGCGCGCGGTTTCCGATAGCTCGGCGGGTTCTTCTTTCAGAATCGCGCTCATGGTATCGGCAGCGCTCTCTCCTCGAAACGCCGGCTGCCCGGAAAGCATCTCGTACAAAATCGATCCAAAGGCAAAAATATCCGACCGATGATCGGCAGGCTTGCCCCGAACCTGCTCCGGCGACATGTAGCCGACCGTCCCCATAATCTGGCCGGGCTCTGTGTTGACCTGCACAGTCGGCGCATCCTCGCCTACATCACCTTCCGGCCGCGTCAGCTTTGCCAGGCCAAAATCGAGAATCTTCACCCGCTCGTCGGTCGTGATAAATACATTTTCCGGCTTCAAGTCGCGATGGACGATCCCTTTTTCGTGCGCCGCAGCCAACCCACGCGCCACCTGCAGCGCATAGTCGATCGCCTTACGGCTGGAAAGCATTCCACTCCGTATACGCTCGCGCAGCGTTTGCCCTTCCAGCAATTCCGAGACGATGTAGGGCGCGCCGCGCTCTTCCCCGATATCGAAAATCGAAAGAATGTTGGGATGATTCAGTGCTGCCGCCGACCGCGCTTCCTGCATGAAGCGTTGCAAGCGCGCCGCATCCGCCGAAAACGTCGCGGGTAAAACCTTGATCGCCACAATGCGATTCAGCCTCGCATCGCGCGCGCGATATACTTCGCCCATTCCTCCGGCACCGAGCAACGACTGGAGGTCGTAAGGACCGAGTTTGGTTCCCGGGGCGAGTGCCATCTGAGTTGTGGATTATATCGGACTGGCATGAACTCAGGCGGAATTACGCTCGCCGTTTACAGGTTGGCACAATCTAGGAAAGGCCTGCCAATGTGGCACTTGATGGGAAGCCGTTAGATAGCCCGGCGCACTTGCTCTTCGATCACCCGATCACCCGCTGGCCCGATCACCCGATTTCCCTAAGCTCCAACCATATGCTGCAGCGCCGGACGATTATGGATAATCAGCATCGATCCCTTCAATTCCGCCAGTTCGTTGCGCCGGAATTCCGACAGCAGCCGCGTGATGGTCTCCCGGCTGGTGCCGATGAGTTGCGAGATTTCTTCGTGCGTCATCCCCAGCCGGACCCGCACGCTACCTCGGTTGACGCGACCCTCGGCAGCAGTCTCCAGCAGAAATTTCGCGAAACGCTCGGTCACCGAGTGCGACAATCCGATCGTCCGCGCCACGTCATACGAATCCGAACAGTCGCGCGCCAGATGCTGGATGGCGTGAAAGCTGGCATCGACGTGCGCGTCGAGAAAGCGCAGCATGTCCTCCCGGCCGACAAAATCGAGTTGGCAAGGTTGCATGGTTTCGACGGTCAGTTGATAGGGATTGCCCGTAACCACTGCGTGCAAGCCTAGAACCTCACCCGCCTCCGCGATTCGGATAATCAAGGTCTTGCCGTCGCGCGAAGTGGTCGAAAGTTTGGCGCGCCCCTGGCACAGAACGAAAAGTCCCCACGCGCTTTGTCCTTCCACCAGCACCACCGCATGCTCGGGAAATAGAGCTGCATGTTTTATTTTGTCGAAGTCAGCAATGGACTCACGCGAGAGGTCGCAGAAGAAACTGCGCGAACGCAAGTGACAACTAACACAGCTTTCAACACACTTCATGCCCGACGTGCCCATAAGCGCTCCTTTATCCACTTGCTCCGCGCAAATACACGCCTCCGTCGAGTTGTTGCGCAGCCATAAAAAGCAGCGATGTTTTTGAATCTGTCCCCGAATCGCCCGACGCGGAAGGTGATAGCAGCTGCATTGCACGTAAATAACCGTTCCGCTTTGTAAAGAAACCCATAGTTATGTCACCTGATCGCCCGCCGCTGCCGGAATTTTGCCGGAAGACTGTCAGCTCCGCCGGAAGTTGGGCAGGTTGGCAGGCCGTAGTCACTGACACCCAGTTAGTTCTAAGGTTCCAGTAACTATCGGACTTCAAGCTCGACCGCAACCTTGATAGCATTGATAAGTCGATGGTCGACAATATAGCGACCTGACTTTCCAAAAAAGCAACGCTAAGAGAGCCCAGGGATTTTTTGATCTTGCACTGAGGGTTGTAAACGTGCGATTAGGAACGTCGCGGACGGCAAGACTAACGGCAATCCTTCTCGCTTCATTCGGAGCCGCGGCAGCCTTGTGGGGACAGGCTGGCGGTTCGCAACAGCTTACGTCGCTGGTTACCGATTGGAGCGATCATCATCTTATTTACTCCGGAACGGCCGGCAACAAACTAACGGCGCCCTACGACAAGGATCCACGCTCCTGGCACCAATGGCTCCGACAGAATGGTCCGCCTCCGCCCAATACCAATCTCCCCGCCGATCCGATCTTCACCGATGCGATCTTCTCCGATGCAATCCTCAATGCCGCGCCCCTCACGAACGCCTCCGCAATTTCCTCCAGTCCACTCCAGAAATTCCATCGCGACTGGTCCATGTCGCTCGGCACCGGAGCCACCGTCGGCGCCGGCCAATTCCCGGCCAAGTTTTCCTTCAGTGTGACGACCGCCAACTGCGCCATCGCCACTCAGCCCGACTTCGTTGTCTTCAACACCAGCGTGCTTGGCTCTTCCACTCAGGCAACCATCGTCGCCTTCGACAATCTCTATTCCGGATGCACCGGAATCGTTCCTCAAACCTACTGGGCTTATAACACCGGCGGCACCGTTGTCACCTCCGTTACTTTGTCGTATGACGGCTCTCAGCTAGCATTCGTCCAAAGCAGCGCCGGACAAGCTCAACTCGTGCTTTTGAAGTGGCAAGCCTCCGCCACGGCGACCAGCACCAGTCCGGGCGCCATCACGGTCGCGACCGCAAGCCAATATCCAACATGCAGCGCTCCGTGCATGACCACTCTGCCCTTCAGCGGAGGCGCAAACGACACCAACTCCTCAACCTTCTTGGACTACGCTGACGACGCTCTCTACGTAGGCGACGATAATGGAACTCTCCACAAATTCACCCCTGTCTTCACCACCGGATCTCCCGCCGAAGTAACTACCGGCGGCTGGCCAGTAGCGCTCGCAACGGGATTAAAACTGACCAGCCCGGTCTATGACTCCAGCACCGGCCGAGTTTTTGTAGGCAGCGGATACACCACCACAGGCACGCAGCTTTTTGCCGTGCTCGCCGCGACTGGCGCCGTCTCCGGCACCAGCAGCAGTTTAGGCAAAGGCGCAGGCATCGCCACCGGGCCCATCGTCGACTCCACCGCCGGCAAGGTTTACGCCTTCATTGGCAACGACGGTGCCACGGCGTGCTATCCCACCAGCCCGTGCAGCGCCGTCTATCAATTCGCCACCAATTTCACGTCCGGAACCGGAACCAAGGCCACCGTGGGAGCCGGCGGAACCTTCCCTCTTTATGTAGGAGATTTCGATAATACCTATTACACCTCATCCAACGCCACCGGCAACCTCTATGTCTGCGGCGGAGGATTCCCTCCGCCCGGTCCCACCATCTTCAGAATTCCGGTCACCTCGGGCACCATGAGCACCTCCTCTGTAGCCAGTGCGGCGCTGGGTCTGTCGAACACTGCCTGCTCTCCATTGACCGAGATCTACAACCCGGCTGCGGGAGGCACCGACCGCATGTTCGCCAGCGTGCCCAACGGCAGCGACGCAACCTTGTGCAGCAGTGGAGGCTGCATCAACGATCTCATCATGACCGCATGGCAGCCATTAACCAATTACGCCCTCGGCCAGCGCGTCATCGACTCCTCCAACGATCTGGAAATCGTGGTCACCCCCGGCGAGTCGGGCACATCTCCTTTTTGGGATGAAGTCTGCGGCTTCGAAAGCATCGATAGCGGCGTCACCTGGCTGAACACCGGAT